>Ga0070706_100000237_pt1 | contig 67422 bp, 66 predicted proteins | sample KBSK5501metaG_FD_65476 | JGI IMG/M metagenome (GOLD analysis project Ga0070706, IMG submission 65476) | Corn, switchgrass and miscanthus rhizosphere microbial communities from Kellogg Biological Station, Michigan, USA - KBS K5-50-1 metaG | ecosystem: Host-associated > Plants > Roots >...
CAAGATCAAGATGCGGAAGCTCAAGCCGAAGGCGGAGCTGGGCTACCGAGGGGACTTCAAGCTCCACATCGAGCCGACCTTCGGAGAGTGGCCCCTACAGAGGATCAAGCGAGCGGCCTACAACGACTGGCGTGCCGACCTGTGGGCTAAGGGACTCGCCTCGACAAGCCTCAAGCGGATCGAGGCACGCTTCCACGGCATCATGGAGGAAGCCTTCAAAGAAGAGCTGATTCCAGGGAATCCGGTCATCACGGGTGGATACGAGGACACTGACAAGACCTTCGTGTTCCTCGACACCGAGCAGACGTGGCAGCTCGCGATGGCGATGCAGCCGAGAAACTACGGCGCCCTGGTGCTCACGATGTACGCGACCGGCATCCGTGTCGGTGAGGCCTCGGCGCTGCGGGTCATGAACCTCGACCTGGAAGCCCTCACGCTCAAGGTGGAGGAGAACGCGGTCCTGGTGAACGGCAAGCGAGTGCTCGGGACGCCGAAGACCAAGGGCAGCCGTCGGACGATCCATCTGCACCCGAGCCTCGCTCCGATCCTTCGGACGCACATCGAGAGTTTCAGCGACCCGAACGACCCGCAGGCGTGGGTCTTCACGAACCAGCGCGGCCACCCGTTCAGGGCAGATGACTTCGGCAGGGCGCTGAGGGTTGCTGCGAAGGTGGCAGGCGTGCCAGCTCCGAAACCCAAAGACTTCCGCGACATGCAGACGCGCATCCTTGAGGAACAGGGAGCTTCGGAGCGCGAGAAAGCTGCCGTGCTCGGTCACACCCGGCTCGCAACGACAGAGATCTATGGGGGGAAGGCAGATCCGGCACGGCTCCGGGCCTTGGCGAATGCGCAAGATGTTCCGGCAGCTCTGCCCGCCTAGACCGCTGGCCTCGGTCGGTAGGTCGTGTCAGGATGCAACCCGTGAAGTGGTGGATGGCGACTCTGGTCTTGCTCATGCTCGTCGTCGCGTTGCTCGTCGCGTCACTTGCGATCCACCACAGTCGATCACCCTGCGAGTGGATCAACCAGGAACCGCATAGTTCCTGTGACGGGACGGCGACGGCGGGCGCCTGAGATGAGGCAGTGGTTAGTCTTCGTCGCCGTGGTCCTGGTCCTCGTCGTTGGCGGGCTCCTGTGGTGGCATCAGAATCACCCCTCTCATGCCTGCACCACGTCGTTCGATATCGTGATCTGCCCCTAGCGATGAGGCGATTAGCGATCCTATTCGGAGTCGGCGATCGTCTCCCGGTCATTAGGCGATGGGTCGTCGCGTCGGGCATGGTGGTGGTGGCGCTGTTGGCTGCGCCCTTCGCTCGTTACGAGTGGCACGTTTGGCACCTGCACCCGACGTGCACAACAGCCAATATCGCCGTCGATTTCTCCAGTGATGGTGACGGTGCCCAAGAGCGCTGGGTCGATATGGAGCGGCGAGCGATGGAGGGATGCCCACCTGGGCAGTGGGACCGATCGAAGATCGACATCACGAAGATCTAGGCTGAATCCATGGCTGCGATCCTCGCCGCGTTCCCTTCGATGATGGAGCGGGACCGGAAGCGCGAAGGGCTTCGCGTCTGTCGCGCAGCGTGGCTCATCGGAGTGAGTGTCCGGGAGTATCGGGAGCTGGAGGCCGGGGAGCGGTTCCCGGACTCCGTGACTTGGGAACGGATCTGCGAGCTGTACGGGTGGCCGCAGACGTTCGTGGAGCCTTCCAAACGGCCTCGTCCCCGCCGATAGTAGGACCGATGAAGAAGTGGATCGTGCTGCCGCTCGCGCTCGTCGGCGTTCTACTCGCTACGGTCGCAGTAACGCATCATCACCGCGGATTCGACATCGGGGCGACATCATGGGAAATGAGTCGCCCTCATCCGAAGTCCGACACCGTCACCGAAGGTAATGGGTCGACCGGTTGCGACTGGCAAGACTTGACAATCCTGCGTTGGAACTTGGACCAATACGTCCGCGACGTCAACGGGAAACTCGCCAGATACACGCCCGTGTCATTCGACCCGGACGCCACCCTGCCCGCGGGCGCGACGTTCGCTGGCTGGCACGACGGGCAGCGACAGTTGTGGACTGATCCTCGGTCCGACAAGGAGGGACGTTTGAGCATCTACATCGAGTCGCCGGATGGAGTCGAACGTTGGCCGCGCATTGGGATGTGTATTTGATCCCTACCCCTGAGCGACCTTGCCGTCTGTTCGGACAGCCGACGAATCCGGCCCGGAGGTGAAGGTCTTGAACAGAGACCTGTTCACGACGACTGCTCAAGTGATACCGACGCTCCTGATCGCGCTCGTGATAGAGAGGGGATTCTCGTTCCGCGGCCGATACATGAGCAGACCAGAAAGAGCGGTGGGAGTCGTCTTCGCATTGGTTATCTTCGGCGGGGAGCTAGCTGCACTCGATCAACTCACAAGTCATCCGCTTCTGCATCCAGATACCGCGCAGATGTGGTCATTAGGGGGCGTGAGCATACTTCTGGGGCTAATGCTCTACTTCGTCCTGCTTCCCGGCAAAGGAAACGGAGGCGGGGGAAGTGACGCTTCCGACTGAGGACGCGGAGCTCCGCGATCTTCTCGGCACGCTCAGCCCTTCGGCCCGCGAACACCTCCGCGACGTCTTGATCCGAGACCAGGCCGACCGGGATGCGATTGCTTCGCAGCTACTTAGGTTCAGGGATGAACGTGGGACCGCTTGGGTGAATCTCGTCGATCGGCTTTCGCTCGACCCTGAACTACGACGCAGATACGTGAGACTGCTGGGCGAGTTGGAAGCATCACCCTGACGATTGTTCAGCTACTCCGAGTACGTTCGTCGCATGAAGTCGGCGAATTTCGGCACGGAGAAGTTTGAAAGCCCGTATTCCGGGCTGAAGATCAGTCCCTTATGAATCAGATTCGCACGAGTCGGAGCGACCGACTGCATCTTCATGCCGAGCGCGTCCGCAATCTCGCTAGAGCGGTAGGGGCCGTCGCCTAGCTCGGCCATGCTGAGCAAATACCGTCTCTCCGCTGGCGTGGTCCTCCAGATCCGAACGCGAAAGAAGTTCTCATCCAGTTGCGACTGCACCGCTTGCTCGCATCGGTTGACGTCGGCCATGGAGATCGGCGAGTTTTCAGCCAGGTTCCATACGTGCTTCCCGTATTCCTGCAAAAAGTAGGGATACCCCGCGGACAGTTGAACAATGCGAATCAACGCCGCGTCCTCGAATTCCACCTCTAGATCACGGGCCGGGCGACTAATAGCTTCGACCGCGTGGTCGACGCTCAGTGAACCAATCCATGGGAAATCGAACAAGCGCTCGGCGTATGACTTTGCTTGCCCTGCGATCCCGGGAAGTTGCGGAAGACCTGCACCAACGACTGCGACGGGCAAGTTCTCCTGCCCCACTCGATGTACGGCGGCGAGTAGAGCCTCTAGGTCCATCCGGGGCACGTAGTGAATCTCATCAAGGAAGAACATCACTCCGCTGTTGGCTTCCTCGGCAGCTTGGCCGAGTGCCAAGAACAGCTCAGGCAGGTCCTCAGCTAAGGTTCCGGTGTCTGCAATGCCGGTAATCGCTTCGACGTCAAGCCCGATTTCGGGACCGTTGGGGATACGAAGAGAAAAGGCCTTCAGGATCCGCAGCGCCGCCACGGCGTGAGCCTTCATCCTTTCCGCGGAACTCAGGCTCGAGAGCAGTTTTCGACTCATCCTCGCGATGGTCACCGGAAAGTCGGCGGCCTCAGTGATCTCATGGTGAGCCGTCCTGAATCCCTTGCTCTCGGCGATATCCGAGAACGTGGTCAGGAGGACGGTCTTGCCGACACCGCGGAGTCCGGTGACCATGAGGCCCTTCTCGGTCCTTCCAGCCAGCAATCGGTCCACCAGGGTCTCGAATTGCGCTATCTGGCCCTCGCGGCCTGCCAAAACGGGAGGCCGGGTGCCAGCTCCGGGGGTGTACGGATTCTGTACCGGATTCACGCCAGGGAGCTTAGCGTTGGACGCTAACGTTCGAATAACCAAACAGGTGTTCGGAGACACAAGCGCGCACACGGTCAAGCTTCGGGTCGGATTCCCTGTTTCCAGTTCGGAAACGCTCCGTCACAGACCGAAACGCCGAGGTACAGCTCGGGACAGGACCGATTCGCTCCCCGATCGGGGCCGATACGCGACGGATCAAAAACCATGACCGGCGAGACCCAGCAGTTAGCGCCTGTTAGAAGCTGATGCCATCCTCGCAGCGTATGGCCTGTCCAATCCTTCCAGCACGAGGACGTAATGGGTATCACGGCAGCTCAGGGCGCCTGTTCCTTCACATAGCAGCAAAGATCAGCCTGGGAGGGAAGCTAGACGCTGCAGCGCAAGGGAAGTGCCACATTCCCGGATCTGATCGACCGGGTCAGTAAAATGACTCGCTCAGTAGCGGAGCGTCAGTTGCGGACTACCGCTTTCATGTCTTCACAACCCCTGACCTGGGACTCCTGTGAAACATGCTGGTCAGAGCGTTCAGTGTCCAGATCGGGGTGCCTCAAAACGTACCGTGACCTGGGCATATAGCAGAGACGTCATGTCGAGATGTCAAAACCGCAGGTCGAGCATGAACGAACATGAACGATTGAACGGCTATCCAAACCCCGGAGAACTGCTCAGATCAGCGTCCAACAGCAACGGTGAAGAAGTTCCCACATCCCGACCGCTAACAGATAAACAAGGTAGGGGATTAGGGGATGTGGGCCCAGATACCCATATCCCGTAGAGAGAAAGCACGGGGAAAGCGGTATCAGGGCGCTGGGTTCGAGGATTTGGGCTCTTCGCCTGTCATCGTCGGCGGGAACTCCCAGACCCAGTACGGAGGGCTCCCATCGCCCCCACCGGCCTTCGTGGCGACGATCCCGAGCCTCTCCCGCGCGGCCTGGCGGACGTTGCCTCCGAACTTCTCAAGCGCCTCGTTGAAGAACGACGCCTGGAGCAGGGCTCGGGAGTCGAGCTTCTTGTGGTGCTCGATGATGGCTTCGACGCAGTCGTCGGTCTTCGTCCTGCGCTGCCGCGCTGCCCTGACGGCTCCATCGGTATCGACACCTTTGAGGAACAGGTCTTCCGCAGTCACGTCGAGCGGTCCGTCGAGGGTGATGACGGGGTAACTGACGAGCTTGCCGTCGATCTCGATGTCCGCGCTCTCGAACATCACGCGGAGGGCCGGGGCTTCGACCGTGTAGTTGTGTTTGAAGTGGATGATCGTCCGCTCCGCCTCTTCGTTCTCGTCAGCCTTCCCGATCAGGATGGCGGATCGGGAGACCCGGTTGAACTCGATCTGATGTGCGAGCCTCATCCGGGGGTCCAGGGACGCGGATCTGTTCGTGTGAAGGGTCGCGACGATGGTGCATCCGGTGTCTTGGGCGACCCGCACCAGTTCAGACAGGACGAGGTTCACGCTCTGTGCCCTGTTGACGTCGTGCCCTGCCGAGAAGTGGGCGTGGAGCGGGTCGAGCCAGAGCCATTCGAGGTTCAAGGAACGGATGACTCTCGCGAGCTGTTCGGAGCCTTCGGGGAGCTTCAGCCCGCCCATCTCGAACGATGCGACCTTGCTGAGATCAGCGCCAGCGACCGAGAGCCTCGGTCTGATGTCTACCGCTGGCCGATCCTCCGTGGAGGACATGCCGACCAAGGCGGGCCGCAGCAATCCCGCCTCAGCCCATCCGGTCGTGATGTTCGCGATCAGTCGTGCCCCGAGCACCCCCTTGCCGATCCCCTCCTCACCGACGATCAGGTTCAGGTGATGCAGGACGAGGCGCCCATCCCAACAGGTCTCTACGGCCTCGGGGCTGATGGTGTCCATCATCACGACCCGGAACCCATCGTCTTCTCGGAGGATGGCCGTCTCGATGTGGAGCAGTTCGAGCAACTCCCTGATGCCCTTGCGCGGCTCTTGGCAGCGTCCACCGTGACAGCGGAAGGCGACGCCACGGTCCTCGTACGTCATCAGGAACGCGGCGGTCGTGTGGTCCTCACCGGGAACGAACGGACAGTCCGACAGCTCGAATAGCTCGCCGCCGTTCGAGAGCACCTTGCGCTTCGTCGGCGTGATGCCGAGCTGCCCCGAGAGCGCGTCGAGGATCACGTCCGGCTGATGCGGGACCCGTCCCTGTCGCAACGTCGTGAGGTCGGCCACTTCCTTGAGCTGATCGTCGGTGACGACCTGGAACGCGTCCGTGAAGATGATCTCGGACCGTGCTGCTCCATCCTTGATGTTCCGTGTACCGAACAGTCGGCACACCCGTGATGCGTTGTGGACGGAGACATCCACGGCGGGCCACAGCGTCTTCAAGCCCACGAGGACCAACCGCCGCAGCCCCGCGTTCTCCCAGGTGTTCTCTTGGTCGATCCGGTACAGCAACCAGTAGCCGACGCCCGACCCCGCTAGTACGGGCATTCCCCATCCACGTCCTCGGAGGTACTCGTCGATCTCAAGCGCCACGTCGATCGCGTCCGCCCCGTCGACGTCGATCCCGAGCCAACGGATGCGGGACACGTCTTGATCCTTCACGGCAGCGCCTTGGCGTAGCGGGTACGGCGCGAGGCTCGTCGGATTCAGACCGATGTAGACGTTCGCCCTACCGTCGTAGTCCAGCGCCGCAGCGGACAGTTCTTCGGGAGTGGCGAATACACCTGATGCGACGCGGCGATCCTTGTCGATGATCCGTAGCTCGTGTGGTTCGCCATCCATGACGAGGGATGCTGCGTCGATCACGGCCTTCGCGATCGTGACCTTGTCCTCGGTCGTGCTCATGACGACTCCTCGTCAGGATCATGCGGTGTCAACTTCGCGGCCAGTTCGTAGAGGTCGGCTCGAAACTGAAGCGCGGATCGCTCGGCTGCTTCTCGCCCGCTCCATCCGAGTTCCTCGCTAGCCTCCTTGGAATCGAAGTAGGTACCGTCGAGACGGAGCACGACATCCCAGCATCCGGGATCAGACTCGATCGCCCGAACGCTCCACGGATTGTCCGGGTCGAGTGACTCCAAGACGACTTCGAGGATCTTCGCGACAGCTTCATCATCGGATCGTTCCTGACTCATCGTTCAAACCTCCATGAAGTGAAAGTGGCCCTCCAGGACCGAGAAGCGGACTCGGCACCCTGGAGGGCCACGTTTTGGTATCCCGTCCGCTTCGGGAAATCTGTTCGTTAGATCAGCTCAGGTGATCGCCACCTTCACCCGTGACAACGGGATCTCGATCTTGATCCGCACCTGTTCGCGCTCGTTCCATATCCAGTCCGGGTAGGACATCGGGAGCAGTTCCGCTTTCTCGTGGGCGTAGCACTTAGAGCCGTACGACGGCAGTTCACAGAGCGACCCTCGGGATGTCCGCGCTTACAGGTACGCAAGGTCACGCCTCGGGCTCTTCGATCGTGGTCCGCTCAAGGATCTGGTAGATGTTGCGCGGCGTCCGCTGCAACTTCTCCGCGATGTCGTTGACGCTCCAACCAGCTTGCCGAAGCAAGGCGATCTGGGCGGCGATCTGGTCGGGCGTGAGCTTCTTCATGGGGAAGTCCTTTCGGTCATGCGGATGGGCCCCTGGCGCCGCCGCTCGCGATGTTCGACAACGGCAACCCAGCAGCGGATCGCGCTCGTGACTGCTCCGAGAGTGGCGACGCTGGCGAGGTAGAGGATCACCGGGACGCCTCCGGAGTTTCGCAGTCAGCAACGCTCTGACCTGCGGTTTTCGGATCTGAGGCAGAAAGGGGGTCTGGTAGTACCAGAGGACTCATTTTCACCCCTCCTGACCTGCGGAAATGGAGGGTTTTTCATCACGCACGGTCCCTCTATGGGCTTCGCGGTAGCGTCGACCGGCGAGGCGGCGACATTCGAGACACTGTCCCGTCTTCTTTGACCGCATCCGAAGGGGGTGCTTGCAGGTCGGACGCCCGATCTTGCGACTGCCGAGTAGGGGCTCGGTGCCGAAGATCTGAGCGAGTGTCGGGCCCTTGTCACACCCTGAGCAGATCCCCGGGTTGGCGTCCGATCCGCAGTATGGGCAGAGCCAAACCTCGGCGTGCTCGTATGTGAACTTCGGACCAGTCGAGTCACAGGGGCAGGCGACGTCAGGATCGGGTGTATGGGCCGGATGGGTCCAAGCCTCGTCACGATGTCGGTGAAAGATGCGCGGTTCCGCGCCGTCACGCGCTACCTCGAACGTCGTCCTCATCGGGTCGCCTCGGGATGGCAAAGCGCCTCAAGCGCCGAGATTGGGACTCGGAGGCTCTTGCCGAGGACAACGGTCTGGATCACGCCCTCGGCGCAGAGCTTGTAACACTGAGACCTACTCAGACTCAGCAATCGGGCAGCCTCGGGAACCGTGTACATGAACTTCGGGGGAAGTGACTCATCCACTTGCGTCTCCGATCGCGTGCCGTTGTGTCTTCCGGCGTCCTACGGTCCAGGTATACCCGTGGCCAGACGAACGTCCGGTTTAGACCAGATCCCTCTTCCGCTGCTCACTCAAGATGTTGCCGACCCGCGCCCTGAGTCTTGGGCAGGAATAGTCATGCTCGCGGTACAGGTCGAACCCCAAGCACAGAGCACACGTCGCATCGCCTCGAAGTTCGTCCTGGGCTTGCTCCATCGCTTGCGTCCACGACTCGTGGTCTAGGTGGCCCATCTACGGCAGGAACGAGAGCCCGACGCTAAACGTGGGGTTGGCGCCCGCGACCGTGGAAACGACACGGAGCTGCGCTGGCACGACCGTCGAAAGGGATTGATACGTCCCGCCGTTAGCAGGCGCCTTGGTCGTGATCCCTGGGCCAACCACGAGGACTGCTGTCTGCGTGGAAGTCAAAGCCTGGCACTGAGCGACCGAAGTTCCGTCTGTCACGTCGAACCATTTGCCCGAGACGGGATCGAACCCCTGGAGCTTGACGATGAGCGAAGTACCGGCGCCAGCGGTCGTGTCAACGGTCATGATGACCAACGAGGATTCATGCGTGCTGTAGCCGCCACCAGATGCAGGAGTAGTCGTGGTGCCCCTAGCGGCCGAGGGCAGGACGGTTTGGAATCTTGCCATTGCGTCTCCGTTCTAGATGATGGGCGAGACCAGGGACCGACTTGGAGGACTGTGCCCTGGCCCCGCCCTGCGAGGGAGCGAGGGTCTGGCGGCTCGCTCTACCTCACGCTCGTCAGTCGCGCGCCACCTTCGCAGCCGACTCAGCATCGTGTGCGGCGGTCCGGGCATTTTCCACATCCCACGGCGACTGGTCATGGCCTGCATCCGGCCTCGGGGTGGTGACGACAACGGTCTGATCTCCGTGGCCGTCAGCCGTAGAGCGTGCAGCGTTCACTGCGTCACGCAGCGCCCTTGAGTCTTCGCCATCGCTGTCATCGGGGACTCGCTGCGTTTCGATGTTGGCCGGTGTTTGTCCTCTGTTCGCCATTGCTACTTGCCTTTCGTGTCTTGGATCACTTGCTGGTGGTGTCGAAACTCGTCAAGTTGGTTGACCAATCGTTCCCTCTCTTCGATCACTTCCACGTACCGCTCAGGCGATACCGGGTTCTGCGGGCTCCTGGGGCTGGGTGATGGAGGCTGTAGACCTGCCATTCGAGGCCAGCTTCGGTCAGGTCGGTGGCTGTACCTCGCGTACTTGTTCCCCTCGGCCCAACGGTCGTGTTCAACGATCACCTCGTCGCATCTGGCGATACCGGACAGGAGGTTCCGCTCAAGCTCCAGATCGAGCTTCCTCGGATTGAGCTTTCCGCCGCGAGGGCCGTGGCTCTCGCGAGGCTTCGGGTCGCTACGTGGAGGGTGGCCCTTGCGCCTGCTTCCATCGGGCCGCATCTAGTCACCGGACAGAGCCGCGCCCCAAGGTCGTCCCTCAGACGGTGCCCGGTCGTACTCGGCCTGGTATTCCTCCTCGCTCATCGGCGTCGGCACGGGCAGTGTCGGGTAGCGCTTCTGTAGCTCGATCTGGGCACCGCGATCACCTGCGATGGCCTTGTCCGTTAGCGCCATCAGCTCGGCTTTGTCGTTGGCCGGTGAGCCCCAACCATGCGCTGGGATCGGCGCCGTGCTTGAGGACCACGCGGGTTGCTGGATCTCCGCACCTTGTGTCTTCGTAACATGTTCGGTTTCAAGTTGAACCGCAGCGCGTCGCGCGATCTCTGCATCGACGACAGCTACCTCGGCGGTTGCCGTGTCGAGCTTCCTGCCATGCTCCGCGAGTGCGTCGGCGTCGGGAGCCCACGCCGCATCCGGGACGCGTTCCTCCAGGCCGATCCGTAGCGCCTCCGCCCGTAACTCCGTAGCCTTAGCCTGGAGCGCCTCGTCGTCGAGCTGAGCGAGTCCCTCGATCTGAGCTTCGATGGCATCGACGTTGACCACCGAGCCAAGTTCAAGTAGCTGTCCGACCTCTTCGTCGGTGAGCTTCTCTTCACGACGTAGGTTTAGGTTGCCTTCGAGCAACGCCCTGTTCTCGGCAGCGGTCCGTTCCGCAGCCTCCGTAGCCTTGCGTGCCTCTTCGATCTTTCGCAGGTTCTCGTTGAGCACGACTCTCTGGATCTTCCGCTCGGGCAGCTCGGTCAGTGGCTCAAGGCCATTCGCGTGCCTTGAGCGATTCTGCTCGGCTAGGTCGTCATCTGCGACGGTGGTGTACTCGTAGAACGGGCTGTCTGGATCTGGCGGTTCATACGCACCGGAGCGGTACGCCTCAAGAGCTTCCTTGAGGTACGGGGGTTCCTGTTCGTCAGTGCTCACTGTTTCCCTCCAGTGTTCAGATGAGGCGGTCACGCTCTCGTCGTCCTCGTGCCCCTGCCTGGTCGATGATCTTTCTCAGCATCTGCGCCAACCTCGCTGCCGAGCTGCAGTCTCGTCGGGGCTCCGGGAGTTGGTCGCGGCGCCGTTCAGCAGCGCGAAGCTCGGCTCGGAGTCGGTCCGGGTTCAAGGTGGATCAGGCGAAGCGCTCGACGTACGAAACCGCGTCGGCACGTTGCTCATCCCGGATGCGAGCCCACGCGACAACCTCATTCGGGTCGAAGCGGAACGAGCCCCTTGCCGATGTACGGAGGGTCGGACAACCCTCGCGGACCCAGCGGGCAACCGTGTCTCGGCTGACTCCGAGCTGGGCGCACAACTCGATCGTGGATACGAACTGCGTTCCTGGCGCCATGTGTCCTCTGCTTTCTGTCGACTCTGACTGAAACGGGCCCCTAGCTAGTTATTGGTTCACCGGGTGGAAATGACAACCCTGTAAGTCACTCGGGGAGGGCTCGTCGTAGGTGCTCCCGGGCCTTCCGCCAACGGTTCGATGCCCAGGAGGTCGAGTAGCCATAGCCCTTCGCGATCGAGGACAACGACTCCTCCCGTACCGCGTGCCGTTCCACGATGTCTCGGTCTATGGGTGACAGCTCGGCGACGGTCGCGGTCCATCGTTCATGCCAGTCGAGATCCCGCGCCCAGTCGAGTTGCGCGTCCGTGCGGTACTCGAAGGATGGTTCGACCATGGCGGACCGGGCTTCACGCTCTACCGGTTGAAGGTCGTCCGCATCATCGGAGAACTCAACACGGTTCCAGTAGACCGGCTCCGCGTAGGGCTCGTTGCCCGCCTTGCGGGGGGTTCGGGCGCCGCGGCCGAGGGCGATGACCTCGTCACGGAGTCCCGTGCGGAGTGCCGTGTAGACCCACGTCGAGTAAGTCGCCTTACTGGGATCGAAGGTCAGTGCAGCAGCGTGAGCGACCATGTACGCGCCCGACAGCAGGTCGTCGTAGGTGACTTCGTTCTGCTTGGCGAAGGATGTCTGGACGTATCGGCGGACCGTCGACTTGATCAGGGCGTCGTGCTCTTGAACGAGAGCCCAGGCTTCCCGGTTGTCCATGACTCCTCATAACGAAAGACTGCCCGGCGGGCCGATCTCGGGTCGGCCCGGTCCGGGCAGGTCTAGGTTCCAGCCCGAGATTGGTAAAGCTCGCCATCCGGCGGTACTAGTCGCGGCTAGTCGCGGCTATCCCTTGCCCGCGTCAAACGCCTGGCGCGCATCTTTTCGAACTTCGGTCACGACATCGCCCCATGTCGAGCCAGGTGCCAGGTCGAACTCAGCGTTGACCCACCCCGGCGCGATGTCGTCTCGGGGCACCGCGTTGAGAGCTGCGATCTGATCTTTCGTCGGGGCCGTCGTCAGGACCGCGAACTCGTCGGTCGATCCGATCGCGTCTTCCAGCACGTTTACGGCTTCCCTGGCGTTCATCACGTTCCCCTTTCTCTCGTCTCTCTACTTGGATACCAGCTCATCGAGGCCACGACTTAGGTTGCGGGACAAGTTCTTTGAACCCGTAGTCCCACAAGGTTTCAGACCCGAACGAGACGGGAGTCGCTGTGTCACAACCTCCGGTGATCCCTCGTCTTTCGCCCAGCAAGCAGATCGGCAAGCAGATAAATGGCCGAAAGAACTACAGGTGACTACAGCGCGGTTCACATCCGTAGTAGCGACGACGACGGCCGACGGACGGCCGCGATGCCCGCATCCATCTACGATCCCCTCGGCGTGTGGGCGAGGAACACGTTGAGGTCCGCCCGCCGATCCTCGTCACCGGGCCACCGCATCGACGCTCGCAGTTCTGTCTCCTCGGCCGCCGTCTTCCACTTGACGAAGCCGGGATGCCGTTCGAGGGTGCCTCTTGCCTTCTTCACAATGGTCGTGAGCCCCTTCTCTCGGACGAACATCACGATCGCGAGCTTCGTGTCGCGCCAACCCGCGTATCCGAAGATCTGGTCAATCGTCGCGGTGAAGCCTTCCTGTCCGGTCCAGAACTTGCACTCGCAGATGAAGAGGTTCCTACCCTCGTGACGGATGAGGATGTCTGTCTTGCCGCTTACGTTGAAGGCCTCGGCGTGAGCACGCCCCTCGTAGTGCGTGTTCAGCGTCGCGACAATTGTCTGCCGTCGATCCTCCTCCCCCATGCCCGCATAGGTTTCAGGGCTTTGCTCCATCTGGCGCCCGTGCATACGGATCACGGACAGGATGTGCTCGAACACCGAATCACCAAGGACGGGCTCCAGCGTGGGTGGCCCTGACTCGGATCGCGACCGCGGAAGGGCGGGGGCTGGTCGCCGAACCAGCACGTCGGGGATGTACGTCTTCCTCCTTCCTTCGCCAGGACGGCGGACGGGGATCTTCGACTGGGCAAGGTGCATATCTCGCTGCTCGATGCGTTCGCGCCGGCCCGTGATGGCCTGTCTCGCCTGCTCCCGCAGTCCCACGTTTATCGGATCGATCTGCGATCGAGCGTAGCCGAGCATCTGTTCCACGGAGTTGATGAACACTTGCACTTGGGCGTCGATGTTCGGCTGCTGGTCCCGCGGGTAGACGATCCTGAGAACGAGCTCGTCGTTCGAAACCTCGGCGCGCGGTGGGTTCATCGTGAACGTGCTCGGTCGAAGGTCGAAAACACCCTGGTCACCGTCGAACGGGATGTGCACGGTGACTCTGTAGGCCGGGAAATTCCGCGCGAGCGCCGAACCGGGATCCGAGAAGTAGTGGCCACGATCCCACGACACGTCGATGGTGTCGTCCTGGACCGGTTCCATCCACACGTCTTCGAGAAGGATCGTCGGACACTCGATGGCGAAGTGCTCAGCCAACGCTGTCGCCCATTGCTCAACATCGGCCTGCCTCAGGCTCTCCTCCGGCTCCGCTTCGACCGCATCGCGCAGCCGTGCAAGCTGGTGGTCCAGCGCGAGCCTGAGCTCTCCGCGGTTGAACAACGAGTCGTCCAAGTTATCGATCCTCTGCCTCGCGGAGCTCGTTGTCATCCATGCAGCCGACCAAGCAAGCGATCGACGAGGACATCCAGCATCGCCGGATCGGTCGTCTCCTCGACCGTCACGCGGAGCACGTACGTGACGCCGCCGTCCTCCAGAAGCTGGTCCCGCGAGCGATCGCTCGCCCATTTGCCGCGGTGCCCCGGACCATCCACCTCGATCGCGCCCACCCGCCCTCGGTAGGTCACCAGGAAGTCGGGGCAGATCGTCGAGCCACACACGCGAACGGCGGCGTTCGGTGCGATTAGGATCGTGTCGTTGGCGGGAAGCGCTTCCTGTCGCGTCCGTAGCACCTCGTAGACGCGCAGCTCCTCCTCGCTCCCGAAGGTCATACGGTCTGCGCGCGGTTGCCTATCGCGGGGTGGCAGAAGGATCGCCTGGTTGGTCGGCCCGAGCCCGAGGGTCCGCTCGACCCGGTCTCGCCAGTCACCATCCGCGGCCACGGGCGCGATGTCCACCTTGTTGATCGCGTGGTGATCGCCCCACGCAGCCTCGTTGAGCGCGGTCTCGATCCGCTCCACTACGTCGGGCGTGAAACGGTCTACAAGCGGAGGCTCCACCAAGAGTGTCGCGGTCACGATAACGACGTTGTCGAACGGCGTGCGGTCCACGAACACGTACGAGACACCACGCACATCCACCAGCAACGACGCCCCCTGTGCATCGCCCCTGGTGGTCAACAGCTCGGTCGCGGCGGCGAGGTGACGGGCTTCCATCGGCACGATCGTTGCTTGCGGCTGTGGCCAGATGAGAGATGCGCTTGTGAAGTCGTACTCGTTGGTACTCGCGAACAGGCTCGGTTGCCCACAAGTGGAGCACTCCGCAAAGTGGACGATCGACATGAACCAGTTGCTTTGGTCGGGGCTGTCGTCGTTCACGGCCTCCGTCCAGGCCAACTCGCGGTGCGGCGTCCGGTTGCCGCAGTTCGGGCAGTCTGCTATCCGCTGCGGGTAATCGTCCCGCTCCTCCGTAGCCATTGCCGTGCTCCCTTCGTGCGTGGGGAAGCGTAGGGAATCTTACCGACAGGAGCCGACAGCCCCAGGCGTGGACAACGGTGCGCCCCACCCGGCTGCAGCCAGCCCCGTTCCAGCTCCGTCCCGCGGGTGAGGCCGGAGCGCCGAAGTCCGAAGCGATGTCCGGGTTAGCCGCAGGGCGCGGGCGCGTTACGTGGACTTGGAAGGATGGCCGGGAACCGCATCGTGGTCTCGTAGCCCGGGCTGGACGGGCACGACCGCGGTAGGAAGAACGCCGCCCGTGCGCTCCCCGCGAGGGTCCGAATGATCGAATCGAAGCGGAGGTCGACTAACTTTTCGCTAACTCCCCTCCCGTCCACCAGGGTCCGCACACGCTCATGATGCCCAGGTCAGGAGGGAAATCGCAGGTAGGCGGCCTACCTTGCTTCCTCTCAACGGATGGACCGGACGGTGGTGAGCAAGACCGGCACCACCGTGAGGAGGAGGAATGCAGGCAGGATCAGGAAAACGAGGGGGAACAGCATCTTCACTGGGGCCGTCCGAGCGCGCTCCAATGTCGCCGCGCGTCGCGCCTGACGAACCGTTGCTGCGAGCTCGCGGGTGGCATCCGCGAGCGAGGCCCCGAGGCTCTCCGTCCGCTGCAGGACCGCCATGGTCCGTCTGAGGTCGACCGAACCGGTCGCGGTCGCGTAGGCATCGAGCTCGTCCCGCCATCGAGCGCCGAGATCGGCGAGAAGACCGACCCCGCGGAGGTCTTCGCCCAGCGGGCCCCGCAGTGCTTCGGCCGCCCTGCGCAGGGACAGCTCGGCGGACAACCCAGCGGTCGATCCTGCGGCGAGCAGGTCGAGGAGCTGCGGGACCTCGCCCTCGACCTGCCGCGCTCGTCGCCGGCTCGCCCGACGTCCCGGCGCGGAAGGAGTCCGGCCGAGCTCCGCGACGGATCCCGCGATCGGTGCCCCCCTCGGGCGGACCGACCCGAACACGGAAAGCACGGCGGCGGCGGCCAGCGCGCCCGCGAGGACCGGCACGTTCACGCCACCTCCAGCAGGGCGCGGATCCAGAAGAAGGCCCCCACCTCGAGGCCAAGCCCGAGGAGCACGGACGCGAGACCGGCGGGTGTCCCGAGGGCGCCCTCGATGTCTCGTCGCGACGTCAACCAGAGGAAGGCGAAGAAGCCGATCGGCAGCACGCCGAGGATCCATCCCGAGAGGCGTGCCTGGGCGGTGAGCGCGCGGACCTCGCGGCTCACGGCGACCCGCTCCCGGATCGTCGCAGCCACTTGATCGAGGACCGCGGGGAGATCGCCTCCGCTCCGACGGTGAAGGTCCAACGCACCGGCCACGAGCTGGACGTCGCGACTCTGGCTCCGTTCCGCCCATGCATCGACCGCCTCAGCGAGCGGGACGCCCACCTCGATGTCAGCGACCACGCGAGTCAGGTCGTCGCGGACGGGTGATCCGGCCTCGCGCATGGCGTAGGCGATCGCCTGTGGCACGGACATGCCCGAACGAACGGCCGCGGTCAGCGCGCCGATCGCATCGGCGAGCTGTTCGTCTCGGCGGTTCGCGAGGCCCTTCCGGCCTCGACGCTCGCGCACGCGCCCGGCAGCCATCGCCCCGGCCAACCCGACGAGCCCGCCGAGCAGCCCTGCGATGACCAGTCCCGCGCACCCGATCGCGAGCGGGAGGAGCAGCGCTCGCGCCCTGAGGTGGATCCGACGTTCCCGCTCTCGAGGCTCGGGCTCTCCACGGGCACCAGGCACGATCCGACTCCGGCTCGCGGTGCGGGCGCCCCGGTCGGCGCAGAGTGCCGCGACACCGAGCAGCGCGACCGCCAGGCCGTTCACCCGGCGTCCTCTCCGACGGCGAACAGCTCCTCCCCCACGTCCTCACCGCGTTGCTGGAGGACGTCGAGCAGCGCCGGGATCATCCCGCTCGCGCTGAACCGCCCGGCGCCGGCCTCGCGAGGACGGAACCGGAAGACGGGCTCCACCACCGGCTCCCCCCGACGCGTCCCTTCGACGACCGCGACTTCCCAGACGACGCGTCGACCATCGCGGAGGCGAGCGAGCTGAACGATGACATCGATGGCGGCCGCCACCTGCGAGCGGATGTGCGCGGCGGGCAGGTCAACGTCGGACATCATCGCCATCGTCTCCAGGCGCCACAGGAGATGGCGGGACGAGTTGGCGTGCGCAGTGCTGAGGCTGCCTTCGTGGCCCGTATTCATCGCTTGGAGCATGTCGAGCGCCTCACCGCCGCGGACCTCCCCAACGATGATCCGGTCCGGGCGCATCCGGAGCGCATTGCGCACCAGGTGACGGACCGTGATCTCGCCACGTCCCTCGACGTTCGCGGGGCGGGCCTCGAGCGAGACGACATGCGGCTTCGCGAGCCGGAGCTCCGCGGCATCCTCGATGGTGATCAGGCGTTCCTCGTCGGGGATGAAGCCTGACAGCACCCCGAGGAGCGTCGTCTTGCCGCTCCCCGCGCCGCCGCTGATCACGATGTTGGCGCGACCGCGGACGCAGGCGGCGAGGAACCGGAGTGCGCGCGGCCCGACGCTGCAGGTGCTGAGGAGGTCCCGTGCTTCGATCGCGACCTGGGAGAACCGGCGGATCGTCAGCACGGGACCGCGGAGCGAGAGAGGCGGAACTATCGCATGGACCCTGGAGCCATCCGGAAGTCGCGCGTCCACCCAAGGTGACGCCTGGTCGACCCGGAGACCCAGTGGCCCGACGATACGTTCGATCAGGTGCAGGACCGGCTCCTCCCCCTCGAATAACCGATCCTGCACCCTCTCGATCCGCCCCTCCCGCTCCACGAACACGTCGTCCGGTCCGTTGACCATGACCTCGGTCACCGATGGGTCCTTCAGCAGGAACTCGATCGGTCCGAACCCGACGACGTCATCGGAAACCTCGTTGACGACCCGCGCGAGGTCGCGAGCGGGCAGGATGGCGCCGCGTTCGCGCAGCACAGCCATCGCTTCTTCGCGCACGCGCAACCGCCGCTCGGTCGGCGGCGCCGCTGCGAGCCCGCGCGCGTCGACCCGCTGCCGGAGCTGGTCGCGGAGCTCGCGACGAACCAGCGTCAACGCATCCCGGCTCATGACGCGACCTCGACGGCCTCGGCGGGTGTCTCGAGGATGGTTCCCGCGAGCCGGTCGAACGCGCGCCCGATGCGCCCACGGGGAGGCGAGAGGCGCCCGTGATCCTGCAGGCGAGCGATGGCCCCGTCGAACGGCACGACCGCGAGCGGTTCACGGTCGAAGACCCGACGCACATCGCCTGCGGTGATCTCGCTCCGGGCGGCGCGGTTGACGACGAGGCCGACGCGCTCGTCGAGCCCCAGCGGAGCGAGGATCTCGATCGCGCGCGAGGCGGCGCGGAACGAGAGCACGTCGAGCGAGACGACCTCGAGGATGCGATCGCTCTGCTCCAAGCACCACCGCGTGAACACCGAGAGCTGGCGAGGCACGTGCGCGACGACGACATCGGCCGACGCGGCCGCGAGACCGAAGGCCGTCCGGAGGAGGCCGTCCTCCACGGTGTCGGTGAGTGACGCCTCGCAGCCCAGCACGACGTCGAACCCCGCATCGTGACGGACCTTGATCCCATCGAGGTGCTCAACGGTCAGCTCGTCGCTCGCCGGGATGAGGTCCGCGATCGTGCGGACTTCCTGGTCGGCGAACCCGAGCGCCTGGGTCAGGTCGGCGAACACCGGGTCGCACTCGACGAGCAGGCAGGACGTGTCGCGTCGCCCCAAGGCCTGAGCCAGATGCGTGGCGACGAAGGTGCAGCCGGCGCCGCCGCGCGCCGCGTGCACGGCCACGACGGTGGCGCGGCGCTCGGGCAGGCGGCGCGCGGCGGCGAGCGCGAGCACGCGCCCCAGGAGCGCCTGGCGCTCCTGGGGCCATACGTAGAACCCCTGCGCACCGGCGCCGATCGCGGCGCGGAGCGCCGCGATCGACTCGCGAGTCGCGAGCGCCAGCAGCGCCGCGCTCCCCACGCCGGCCGCCGCGATCGCCGGCTCGGCGACCACGGCGTCCGGCTCGAGCTGCCTGACGGCCTCGGAGAGCTGCCGGTCGTCCGCGGCGGTCGCGACGACGCGCGCGCGGCCACTGCGATCGAGAAGGTGGAGCACCTCCTGGGCGACCTCCTGCGAACCGATCGCAAGGATCACCCGTGCGACGTCATCCATCGCCGTTCCTTTCGCGTGCGTAAGGCAGCCACGTACGAGGGGAAGGAACGAGGGGGATCGTCGGGAGGAGGAGAGCGTGCGCTCCGACGACGCAACCCTATCCCCGAGACGGGATACGGAACCATCCCCAGACCGGCCCATCCGCCGGTCTTGTCGGGGGATTACGCGTCAGCGGTAGACGCCGTTGTGACCGAGGCTGAACCGACCCGGCTGCGGGAAGTACGCGAGCCCATGGGGATCGCCTCCGACCTCGATCCGACGGATCACGTGTCCGTCCATCGTGGAGATCGCCTCGACCGTCGTGCCATAGCGGTTCGACACCCAGATCTGCGATCCGTCCGGGCTGACCTGCACCATATCGGGACTTCCGCCGACGTTCCACGTGTGCACGACCTTGCGCGTGGAGAAGTCGATCACCGAGATCGTCCCGGCCAGCCGGTTCGTCACGTAGAGCTTCGTCGTGTCCCGGCTGACGGCCATCCCGTGGGCGCCGTTCCCCGTCGGGATGAAACGGCGCACCTTCATCGACACGGGGTCGACGACCGACACGCCTCCGAGGCCCTGGTTCGCGATGAAGAAGACCTTGCCGTTCGGCGAGAGCTTGACGTCGACGGGGAGGCCACCCACGTGGATCGTTCCCACGACCGTCATCGTCTTGAGGGCGACCTTCACGACCGTTCCGTCGAACTCGCAGCCGATCAACAGGTATGAGCCGTCCGCCGAGAAGTCCAGGTGGTCGGGGCCGTTGCACGGCATCGTGAGCGGCTTGATCAGCTTCCACGTGTTCGGATCCATGAAGTCCAGGCGGTCGTAGTACTCCGCGACGTCGATCGCTTTGGAGCCGTCGGGGGTGAAGTACAGGTTGTACGGGTGCTCGACGCCGTGGATGATCCGGGCCAACTTGCCCGTGCGCGGGTCGATCACCGCCAGCTCGTTGCTCCCGTCGACGTCCACGTAGAGCCAGCGCATGTTCCATGACGGCGTCACGTGCTCGGGGAACGACCGATACCCCAGATCGATCGTCCGCACGATGCGGAAGGTCTTCGGATCGATCACCTCCACCGTCCCCGGCACGCCGTTCGGTACGTAGACGAAGGTCGGATCGTTCACCACGGATGGGCGGAACCGCTTCGACGCGATCGCGGCGTAGACGTTTCCGCCGCCCTGGTGCGAAGCCGAGCCGGCGTTGCCTAGCGACGCCGGCGTCGCGGTCTCGGTGCGCAGGGACGCGAGGAGCACCTTGCTCGACGTCGACGTGTTCCAGCCCCCGATCAGCAACGTGCGACGGCCGGCCGCGACCGCGGCGTCGGCGACGGGCTGCGCCAGCGGTGGCTCCGCCTCGACGTGCCCGGTTGTGGGGTCGATCTCGCTCGCCCCGGCGAGTGCCGTGTCGGCCGCGTCTCGGCCGCCGACGACGTAGATCCTGCCGCCGAGGGTGAACGCCGCCGCGTGGGCGACGGGGGCAGGGAGATGAGCCATCAAGGTGGTCGCCCCCGAACTCGGATCGAACGTGTACACATCGTTGACTGGGCCGCTCGACGCGAGCCCGCCCGCGATCACGAGCCGTCCACCCAACTCGGTCACGGCCGGGTAGCGAAGCCCGACGGGGAGATGTCCGACGGTCGAGAACGTTGTCCCGTCCGTCGTCGCGTAGATCTCCGAACGCGGCCGCGTGCCGTCGTAGCCGCCGACCAAGTAGGTGACGTCGCCGACCTGCGCTGCGGCCAGATCCGAAAGGGCGACCGGTAGGTGGCCGACGACCGAACCCGTTCCGGTCGCGGGATCGAAGGCCTGCACGGCATCGCTCCCTATCCCCGCGCCTCCGGCGAAGACGAAGAGCTTGCCCGAGATCATGGCCGCCGCGGCATCGTGCACCGGCCGCGCGAGGGAGCCCAGCGGGGTCAGATGTCCCGAGGTCGGGTTCATCGAGAAGACGCCACCCACGGTGGTGCTCGCGGCATCGAGTCCACCGGCGATGTAGATCACCCCGCCGTCCCAGACCGCGACGCTCCGCTGGATCGGTGCGATCAGACCGTAGCCGGCCGACCTGACGGCGAGGGTGGCTTCCTCCGGCGCCGTGGCCGGTGCCGCGGATCCGCGTGGCGAAGATGCGGGCGCGCCCGGGGAGTCCGACGTCCCGGAGGCGGCACCCGTGCACGCGACCCCGACCAGTGTCATCAGCGCTATGAGCGACCGATGAGACGCTCGGAAGCTGAACCGCGAGGAACGTGCAGCGTCGATGACGCGGATGATAGTGGCCGAGCCCTAGCGGAACGCCGCCCGCTCGGAGCAGTCACGAAACCCCCACACGGAACGAACCGAGGCCTTACCGACCAGGCTTCGACCTCACCCCTTGCCCTAACCCGCGACTCTTCGTAGGGTCGAGGGGACTCCATGACCCCCCGAGGGAGGGAAAGACCTATGTCGTTGATGCGCGCTCACCCGATCCGCGGTCTGGCTACGTTGGTCGCAGCGTCCCTGCTCATCGTCACGATGGGCGCCGCGCAGGCACAAGCACAGACCGAGGTCCATGTGCTCGTGTCGTTCGACGAGTCGGCCGGCCAGAACACCGAAGGAATGGCGGTCGACCGCGTCGGCGGGATCTACGTCAGCGTCTCACCGCTCGGCGATCTCTGGAGGATCCCACCTGGATCGACCCAACCGGAGCCGTTCGGGCACGTCGACGGGATCGTGCCGGGCCGTGACTTCGGCATGCTCGGGTTGGCGGTGGACGTGTTCGGCAACGTCTACGCGGCCGTGCAATCGGCGAACCCCGATGCCGTCGGGGTGTGGCGCTTCGACCGTGGGACCGGGAACGCAACCCGGCTCCCCGGCACCGAGTCGATCGCGCTCCCCAACGGGCTCGCCTTCGACAAGCAGATGAACCTGTACGTCACCGACTCCTCCACCGGCGCGATCTGGCGGATCCCGTGGGGCGGCAGCGCCCAGGTGTGGTTGCAGGACCCGGCCCTGACCGGCGACGGCAGCCTCGGGCTCTTCCTCGGCGCGAACGGGATCGCGTACCGCAACGGGCTCTTCACCGTGACCAACACCGAGCGGCGTACCGTGCTTCAGATCCCGAAGATCGGGGGCCGGCCCGGTCCGATCAGCGTCCTGACCGATCTGCCGCCGGGCGACAACCCGGACGGGGTCGCGATGGACGTCCACGGGGACGCGTTCATCGCGATGAACCTCCAGAACGCGATCGGCGAGGTGCACCCGGACGGATCGCTCGACGTCGTTGCGAGCGGCGATCCGCTGGACTTCCCGTCGAGCATCGCCTTCGGAACGGCACGCGGCGGGCGGACGAAGCTGTACGGGGTGAACTTCTCGATCGGGGAGCTCTTCGGCCTGCCGCCCGGCTCCGGGCCGGGGGTCTTCTGGCTGGATGCGGGAGTGCCGGGGTTTCCGGTCCCATAGGAAACGACGAACATCCACGCGTACGCGGGACCCGGATCCCGGGAGGTTGCTTCGCGTCCTGTCGTTCACGAGTCGTAGCCTCGTAACCCGATGACACCGGTCACGCGCGTCCAGATGCGCCGGCGGCGCACGTTCACCGCGCTGATGAGCGTCTCGGTACTGGCGCTCATCGTGATCGTGTGGCCGAAGGGCTCGAGCGGTCAGGTCGCCGCGCCATCCCGGACAGCCGCCGCCCCGGCGACCAGCGCGCAGGCGCCGACGCAGCCGGTCCCGGCATGGCTGGCCTGGATGTCGGGCGGCTTCCCGGCGACGTTCCCGAACCAGGTCACCAGCGCGGACGGGCTCAACCAGACCGTCGTGGTCGCCGGCGATACGAGATGGATGACCGCCTCGCACGACGCGAGCGGCACCCTCGTCGACCGATCGACCCCTCCGTACGCTATCCCGATCGACGCCTTCGCCGTCGATCCGGCCGGATACGCCCCGTTCCTCCCGGACGGCCAACGCGACGCGATCGTGACGGCCCTCACCAAGGGCGAAGCGGTGCTCGGTCAGACCTCGTCGGAGCTCCGCCGGCTCGGCCCGCGTGGTTCGATCACCTTCGGCGACGTCACCGTCAAGGTGGGCACGGTCGCTCCGGATGACGTAGTCGGCTGGTCGGAGCTGCTCGTGAACCGCGACGTCGGACGGCGCCTTGGGATCACGGACGAACGCTACCTCCTGGCGTTCGCCGACCCCGGCATGACGCTCGCCCGCTTCACGAACGAGGTTCGATCGCTGCTGCCACCGAACAGCTACCTCCGCACGGTTCCGCCCGGTGGGACGCGGTTCCTGCGCGTGGCGTCAGGCGTCGACCCACCGGTCCTCATCAAGAAGGTCTTCGGCGAGTTCGATGCGTATCCACGGAGCGACGACCCAGCGTTCCTGAACATGGACCCCGCCTGGTATGACGCGCACATCCAGACGCGGACGGTGCCGCTGCTGGGCGCGGTCACCTGCAACGTGCAGCTGTTCCCCGCATTGATCGGTGCCCTCACCGACGTCGAGGCGGCGGGGCTGGGAGGAGCGATCCACGTCTATTCGGGTTGCTACGCGGCCCGGACGGTGGCGCGGTCTGCGACCGCCCCGCCCTCGAACCACGCGTACGGGGCCGCGATCGATATCAACGCGCCCGAGAACCCGTACGGCTCGACGCCCACGATGAACCGCGGGGTCGTGAAGATCTTCGAGCGCTGGGGATTCGACTGGGGCGGGAAGTTCCTGATCCCGGACGGGATGCATTTCGAGTACCGGACGCCGCCGGCCGCGAACGCTTGAGGGCGCCTCGCGATAGGCTCGCCGGGATGCCCGTCGTCATCCTGCGCGCACCGTTGAAGGACCTCGCGGGAGGCAACCGCGAGCTCCGGCTCGAGGGCCCCGATATCCGCGCGGTGATCCGCTCCCTGGAATCGTCCTGGCCAAAGACCGCCGGGTGGGTCCTCGACGACCAGGGCCGGGTTCGCCAGCACGTCAACGTCTTCCTCAACGGCGAACGCGTACGGGAAGACGCCAAGGTCGGTCCGGATGACACGGTCCACGTCCTCGCATCCATCACAGGGGGGTCATGACGCATGCGCGAGCTTTTGGTGGGAACGAAGAAAGGGCTGTTCGTTCTTCGCGGTGACGGACCCGACGCGTTCGAGGTCGCGACGCGCGCGTTCGAGGGCGACGTGGTCGAGTTCGCGATCCGCGACCCTCGAACGGGCCGCTACTTCGCAAGCGTGACCAGTGGCTTCTTCGGGCCCCGGGTGATGTGGACCGACGATCCCCTCGGCGAGTGGCAAGCCGCGAAGGGTCCGGCGTTCCCGGAGGGCACGGACACCTCCGTCGATCGGATCTGGGTCATCACCCCCGGCGAAGCCGATGGGGTTTTGTACGCCGGCGTCGCCCCGGCCGCGTTGTTCGTGAGCACGGACGGGGGAGCGTCGTGGAGCTTGAACGAACCGCTGTGGAAGGAGCGGATCGCGGGCGACTGGCAGCCGGGGTTCGGCGGACTCGCGTTGCATTCGATCTGCCCGTGGCCGGGTGACCCACAACGTCTGGCGATCGGGGTGTCGGCAGCCGGCGTATGGCTGACGGAAGACGGCGGGGCCTCGTGGACGACCGGGTACACCGGGCTCGTTCCGCGCTACCTGCCGGAAGAGGCTCGAGCGGGGACGAACACCCTCTGCGTGCACAACATGCATCGAGCGCCGTCTGCGCCCGAACGGCTCTTCATGCAGTTCCACGGGAGCGTGTACCGCAGCGACGACGCCGGCTCTTCCTGGAACGAGATCGCCGAGGGGCTCCCGAGCGGATTCGGCTTCCCGCTCGCGATCGACCCCGCAGATCCCGACAGCGCGTTCGTGATCCCGCTGACGGCGGATGCGGACCGAGTGACCCCCGAAGGGAAGGTCCGCGTCTTCGAGACGCGCGACGCGGGTGGATCGTGGACGGCGCGCGGCGACGGTCTTCCCCGGGACGACGCGTGGCTCACGGTCCTTCGTCAAGCGCTCGGGCGGGATGGTGAGGGCTCGGACCTCGGGCTCTGGTTCGGAGCGACCAGCGGCGAGGTGTTCGGGAGCGCCGATGCGGGGCGAACCTGGGCGACGGTGGCTCCCCGACTGGCACCGGTGACGAGCGTCCGGGCGTCGTAGAGACGCGACCCGGGCCCCCGCCGTTCCCGTGTCAGACCCCCTCGCTACGGTGCTCGCATGGGTGACGTGGTCTCGTTGAGCGACTATCGCGCCGGCCGGGACCTCGGCCACGGCGCCCTTGGGCGCTTGGATCGCGCGGTCCAACGGTTGGACCCGCTCGTGCGCGCTCGGATCGACCGATTGAGTCCAACCATCCAGCGCGAGCTGGTCGCCATCGCTCGCGCGGTCTCCGCAGGACGGCCCGCGCGTGCGGCCGAACGGGCCGAACGGCTCGCCGGCATCCTCGAACACCCCGCGGCGTCCGGCTGAGAAGGTCCCGGTCCCAGCCGGGGTGCGGCTTACACTCGCCCCCGGCCCATGACCTTCGACGATCTGACCCGCACGGCACTCATCCGAGGGGCGATCGCGTTCGCGGTGGTCCTCGTCGTCGGGTCGACGGCCGTCTTCACATCGGCGCGTCTGCGGGGCGGTTCCGACGGGCAGCCGTCACCGACCCCGATCAGTCCGACCCCGGTGCAACCTGCGACCGGGACGCCCGAAGCATGGCTCGCATGGGTCCCCGGAGGCCTTCCGGCCGGTTTCGGTTCGAGCATCACGGCGATCCCGGCGATCGCCGCCACGACCACGGCGATGGCAGACATCGCATGGCTCACGGGATCGTCCGACGCCCGGGGCCGACCCGTCGACCAGCCCGTCGCTCCGTACATGATCCCGATCGACACGACCGGGGTCGAGCCCGGGTTCGCGTCGTTCCTCCCGCAACCCGAGCGTCGTCTGGTCGCCGGGCTCAACCCCCGCCAGGGGATCCTCTCGGAGTCGGCTGCGAAGCTCCGTCACCTCGGCGTCGGGAGCACGCTGACGTTCTCGACCGGGAACGACGTCACGATCGTCGGCACGTTGCCGGACGTGTTGATGGGCGGGTACGAGCTCCTGGTCGACCGCGCGACCGCCGCTGGGATCGGGGTCACGCATGAGCGGTATATCCTGTTCCAGGTCCGGCCCTACGCGCACCCGACGGCCCTCCAGCTTGCCCAGCGGTTCGTCCCCTACCTCCCGATCGACATCCCGCACCCCGTGGTCGAGGTGCGTGCCCCAGGGGAGACGAAATACCTGCGGGCGAACGACCGGGAGGCCCCGCCGATCGTGCTCAAGGAGCGGTTCGGCGAATTCGAAGCCCTTCCGGATCCGACCAAGGCCGGAGCGATCACGATCGACCCCGCGTGGGTGCAGACGCACATCGCTTCGGAGAACCTCCCACTCCTGCACACGGTCACGTGCGACACCGCCGTGCTCGATCTGCTTCGGCGCGCGATGAACCAGCTCGAGTCCGCGGGTCATGCGAGTGACGTCTCGAGCGCCGGGACCTGTTACGAGCCGGTCGCGGACCCCACGGATCCCGACGGGCCGCTCACCGCGAAGGCGTTCGGTGCGGCGATCGAACTCAACCGGGGGACGAACCAACCGGGCACCGCCCCGGAGCAGCCGCAGGCCCTGATCGCGGCGATGGCTCGGTGGGGGTTCGGCTGGGCGGGACGAGACGCGTATCCACAGGGAGCCTTGTTCCGCTACCGGGCCCTGTCGGTGGCGCGGGACTGAGAGCCGCCCTGCGCCGTCGAGGATCGGTCCGTCGCAAAGCGAAGGGAGCAGGTATCAGGCGCTTGTCCGCACGTGCCCCTGGAGCCGGGACCACGTCCCGGGTCCTGGGGCATGCCTCCGCGGCATGACTCGCGCGTGGGTTCTGCTCCCCTCGCGGGTGCCTCTCGGCATCCACTTGAACCGTACACCCGGTCGCGTTGACGGCGCAACGCAGATCGCCGGGCCGGCCTCGGTTGGCGCCGCGCCGGAGCCTCAATCGGTGACGCGACGATCGCGTGATCGGAGCGCCACCCAACCGAGCACCGCGGCGATCGCAACGGCCCCCACGGCGCCCGCGACGTAGCTCGGACGCGGAGCCGGGACCGCCGACGCGATCCGCGTCCGGAGCCGAACGGGACTTCTGAAGTCTCGCGTCTCCCATCCGCGCTCCTCTGCCACCCGACGCAGTTCCTTGTCGGGATTGACCGCGACCGGGTGGCCGACCGCCTCGAGCATCGGCAGGTCCGTGATGGAATCGGAATAGGCATAGGAACCCGCGAGGTCGAGGCCGGCGCGATCCGCGAGCTCGCGCATCGCGCCGGCTTTCTCCACGCCGTAGGCGTAGAACTCGAGCAGGCCGGTGTACCGGCCGTCGTCCCCGACCGCCGCGCGCGTCGCGATCACGCCCGCGACCCCGAAGTGTCTGGCCAGCGGTCGAACGACCTCCTCCGGGGAAGACGACACGACGTAGATGCTCCGCCCCTCGCTGTGGTGCAACGCGATGAGATCGAGCGCCTCCTGATACACGTACGGGTCGATCACCTCCAAGATCACGTCCTGAACGAGCCGCTCGACCTGCGCGCGATCCCAGCCCTTCGTGAGCTGCAGCATCCCATCCTTCAGCCGCTCCATCTTCTGCTCGTCGGCCCCCACCAGGAGGTACACCAGCTGCGCGTACGCGCCGCGCAGCAGCTGCCCGCGGGACACCATGCCAGCTCGGTAGAGCGGTCGCGAGAGGGCGAGCGAGGACGAGCGCGAGATGATCGTCTTATCCAGGTCGAAGAAGGCCGCTTCCATGGCTCCGACATCCTAGGCGCGCATGGACCGACACTCCGGATGCTGCGCGGATGCGACTAGAGCCTCGCACGGTGTGGACCGGTTACGCTCGACCATGGAGGCGTCTGGGTTCCTGGTGGGCCCCGCGGTCTTCAAAACCGTAGAGGGGGCGACGAGCTCCCTGGCGGGTTCGATTCCCGTCCGCCTCCGCTCGGAGTGACCGAGGCTGGGCCGCAGCTCACAAGCCCTCACGGTTGACCGATCAGCATCTTCCTGTGTAGACCTGTCGATCTGGGCGAGCCCCGTTCGTGGCAGGGGTGAGAGGCGGGAAGGGCCCGCCCATCACGAGGAGGGTGCACCATGGCGCAGTACCTGTTGTCCGTCCACAGCGTCGAGGGCGAGATCGACACCCCGATGACCGACGAGGAGATGCAGCAGTCTTGGAAGCAGATCCAAGTCCTCAACGAAGAGCTGAAGTCGGCCGGCGCTTGGGTCTTCGGCGGCGCCTTGCACGATCCCGACACCGCCACAGTCGTGCGCATGTCTGACGGCGAGGTGCTGACCACCGACGGCCCCTTCGCGGAATCGAAGGAACACCTCGGCGGCTTCTACATCATCGAGGCCGAGGATCTCGATGCTGCGATCGCCTGGGCGTCGAAGACGACCGCCTGCGTCATGAAGCCGATCGAGGTCCGGCCGTTCCGGCAGTCCGAGGCATGACGGCGTGAATGACGCCGACGCCGCACCTCAACTCGACGCCGCCGAGGTCGGCCGGATCTTCCGCGAAGAGTCCGGCCGATCGGTGGCAACCCTGATCCGCGTCTTCGGTGACATCGATATCGCCGAGGATGCGGTGCAGGAGGCGTTCGCCGTCGCCTTGCGCAGTTGGCCGCGGGCCGGCCTGCCGCCCAACCCTGGCGGCTGGATAACGACCACCGCCCGCAATCGTGCCATCGACCGCCTGCGCCGCGAGTCGCGTCGACGTGAGCTGTCCAGCGAGGTGGCCTTGCTGTCACCCGCACGTGATGATGCGGGAATACCCGAGGAGATGGGTCCCGTGCAGGACGACCGGCTTCGCCTCATCTTCACCTGCTGCAACCCGGCGCTCTCCACGGAAGCGCAGGTGGCGTTGACCCTGCGCCTGCTCTGCCAGCTGACGACCGGCGAGGTGGCCCGCGCGTTCCTGGTCGCCGAGCCGACCATGGCTCAACGCCTCGCACGCGCCAAGCGCAAGATCAAGGCGGCGCGGATCCCTTACCGCGTACCTGAGGATCACGAGCTACCGGGTCGCCTGCGCCCCGTGCTCGCCGTCGTCTACCTCGTCTACAACGCTGGGCTGAGCAGTCCGGCCGGGTCCGGTCTCTGCTCGGAGGCGATCCGGCTGGCGCGGATCTTGGCGGCGCTCATGCCGGACGAGCCAGAGGTGGCCGGCCTGCTGGCGCTGTTGCTCCTCACCGAGTCCCGTCGCGCGACACGAACGAGGCCCGATGGATCGCTCGTAGTGCTCGGCGAGCAAGACCGCACGCGATGGGATCGAGTCATGATCGAAGAAGGTCAAGCGATCGTCCGCCGCTGCCTACTTCGCAACCAGCCCGGCCCCTATCAGCTCCAGGCAGCGATCAACGCCGTCCATGCGGACGCTCCGACCGTCGAGCAGACAGATTGGTCGCAGATCGTCGCCCTCTACAACCAGTTGCTCGCGATCGCCCCCACGCCGGTCGTGGCCCTCAACCATGCCATCGCTATCGGCGAGGTACAGGGCCCCGCTGCCGCGCTGGCCTTGGTGGACGAGTTGGACCTGGACAACTACCACGCGTTCCACGCGACGCGAGCCGACCTGCTCCGTCGGCTGGGCCGCGACAGCGACGCAACGTCCGCGTATGAGCGCGCTGCCGCCATGGCACCGACGGATGCGGAGCGGGACTTCCTCAGGCGCGGTGGCCGAGCTTCGCGCGGGCGCTGAGCGAGATCTCCCGGCCTGCGCCTTGCTGCGCCGCCGCCGCGATGATCAGGTCGATCAGATCCTCAGGGAGATCACGCCGCCCTGTTGCCTCCAGGACCTCGGCCGTGTCGTGGCCGATCTCGGCCATGATCGACCCGCAGCTCGCGCACCCGCGCAGATGGTGTTCGACCGACGCCGCGTCGCTTCCGCTGAGTCGGCCGAAGGCGTAGACGTGGATGCGGCTGGCGAACTCTTCGCACGTCCACTTGCCGGGCGGGATCACCGGTCCCCCCCGCCCACCGGCACACGTCCGACCTCGGCCACCCGATGCCACCAAGCCCATCGCCGCTCGATGAGCCGATCCACGCTGTACCGGCTGGTCTCCGATCGTGCGTTCACCACCAGGAGCGCGAGGAACACCACTGCGTAGATGATCGCGGCGCCGATGTCCGTGCTCGACGCCGAGTATGGCCCTCCGAATCCCTCGGCCGTTGCCCACACGAGCAGGCTGTAGACCGCGCCGCCGATGTAGGTGAACTTCCGGGCGAACCCGGCGAGCAACGCCAACGCGAGCAGGGTCTCGAGGACCGCCGTGCCGTAGGCGAACAGCGCGATGCGCGGGGACACGAGCCTGACGACGAGATGGAACCAGGGATGCAGCCACCTTGGCTGACCTTGGGCGCCGGTCCGTAACTGGTCGAGGAAGTTGGTCCGGTACGCGGGCGGCCACTTGAGCGCGGCATCGGCGAGCCAGACCATGCCGAAGGCGACCCGGACGGCGGCGCCGGCCCAGTCTCGCGAGAAGCGAGCATGAGCGAGGTGCGACCTCGATGGTAGGGAGTCGACCCGTCGCGTCTCCGATCTGCTCGTCTCCCCGACGGCGACTTCCATGACCGGCAACGCCCGGTTCCCGTTCATCCGGACGTCACCACCACGGTGCCGTGCATGAACGGGTGGATGGAGCAGATGTATGTGTACGTCCCCGGGCTCAAGAAGGTGTGGGCATAGCTTTCGTTCTGGTTCAGGACCGGGGACTGGAGCCCGACCGGCGGCGCGAACACGTCGTGCTGGGTTGTGTCCTCATTCGTCCACGTCACCGTCGCCCCGGCGGCGACCGTGACGACGGCGGGAGCGAAGGCGAAGTTCGTGATCTGCACGTGGTCCGTGTGTGCCGGAACGTTGGAGGCCGGAGCGGAGGCGCCGCCGGCCGGCATCTCCATGGCTCCCGAGCCGCCGCCGGCCGGTATCGCCACGGCTCCTCCCGACGAGCCGCCGCACGCGGCCATCAGCAGGACGACCGCGGCGAGTCCCCCGGCGAAAGCCAGGGTCGTCCGGTTCCGAGTGATCAGCCCCTTACCAGGCACGGCGGAGCACTCCTCTCGTGCTCTCGGTGGCCGGTCGAACCCCGTCGACGGCCCCGTCGCCCCTATCGGGCAGAAGGGCGTTCCCCAGGACGAAGGCGGCCACGTCGTGGCCGAGCTCCAGACCGGCCACGTGGTCGATCCGTGTGTGGACGCCGGCGTAGATCCGACTGAGACCCGCCTCCTGCTCGGCGGCGGTGAAAGTCGTGAACGAGCGCGTCACGCCGGGCAGCGCCGGGGACGTGACCGAGAACCGCTGGTGGTCGACGAAGAAGCTCGAGAGCACCTCGGCTCCCGCGGCGCTGATCGTGCTGTGTGCGCCGGGGTAGGAGGGGTCGGCCGGGGTGATCCCGGCGAGCGGAAGCCAGTTGGGATCGGCGACGGTCGCGGGGTTCCCGTCGGTGTCTGCCATCCGGATCGCGGTGACCGGCCGCCAACGCTGGAACGTGTATTTCGCGTCGTAGAAGGCGATCGCCGAGTCGGCGAGGCTCAGATCGAGCGCCGCGAACAGCCTCGCGGTCGTCGCAAGGTCGGTGTGGTGAGCCATCGCGACCTGCTGGGCGATCTCGTTCCAGAAGTTCTGGATCGGGGGGGCCCAGAACTTGCCGATCTCGGTCTGCAGGGCAGTGCGGGTGGTGCTGTTCGCCGACCCGAGGCTCTGCACCTCGTTGATCGCCGCGGCGTACGCGTGGCTCGAGAGGGGGGGCGGCGCCAGGGGGCGGAACTGGTGGCCCGAGTGGAGAACGAAGGGCGCGACGTGTCCCCAGGTGGTGAAGACCGGCGCCGAGAAGTCCGGCGCCGTCGGCCGGTAGTCCCCGGGGGCGGAGCCCGGGGTGAACGGAGTCGCCGTGACGTTCGACCCGTCGTTCGCACGGATGGCCAGAAGGACCTCGGCCACCGCCTCACCCACTCGGATGCCCTCGTTCTTCGGATCGCCGTCTGGGACCTGTGAGAGCTCGGCGGCATAGTCCGCGTCAAGGGCGACCCGTTGGGTCGGATAGAGCCCGAGGAGCGCTGCATGAGCAGCGGCGTCTGCAGCCGCGGTCGCCGACGCGTCGCGCGGGGCATGCGCGGAGACGAGGTACGGCTCGTGCGAGCGGTCGATCGAGTTCACCGCGTCGTAGATCGCGGCGTGGAGGATGGCGAAGTTCCGGGTCGACTGGATCGACGCCGGCTGCGCCCCTGGCGTGCGCACGATCGACAGCAGAACCTGATCCCAGTCGATCACCGGCTGCCCGGACTCCGGAGCCGTCCTCGCCGTCAGAGCATCGGCCGTTCCTTGCGCCGCCGGCCGGGCGAGGGCCACCCCCGCCTGAAGAGCCATACCGCACGCCAGCGCGCCGATCGCGAGCTGCTTCACCCTTCGCTTCGGGTGGATCTCCCTTCGTTCCTGGCTGTCGAGAGAGCCTGCTTCCATCACGAACCCCTTCCGGTCGTCGTGCGGGCCCGACGCGATGAGCGCCGGTTGCGATCCTTCCGAGAGGGATAGGGGGTGGGGTTACGCGAGCGCTTTCGAGGGCCACGGGCGACGGGCGTTCGCCGGCTCTGGGACGGGTGTAACCCCGTCGCCTATCTCTAGATGAGGAAGACACCATCCGCCACGCAGTAGGGAGGCCCGAGATGCGTTCGACGCTCGATCCGGTCAGCAACGATGGTCACGTATCGGTGCGTCGTAGGTCCAAACGACGGGCGTTCGGGGCGGGAACGCCCGGCCGCATCATCGTCTTGCCCCGGGCTCGGGCGCCGTTCCGACGACGGATCCGGTGGGTCGCGTTGCTGTCGGCCCTCCTGATCGCCGCGGGAGGGTACGTTCATCTGTGCCTCTACCGCCACGGCTACCGGACGATCCCGAAGATCGGCGTTGGCTTCCTGCTCACCGTGTTCGCATCGGGAGTCCTGGCACTCGGGCTCGCGGTGTTGCGAGGACGCGCCAACCGACTGGTCCGTCTGGCGGGGATAGTCCTCTCGGCGGGAACGCTCGTCGCGTTTGCCGTCAGCCGGACGCCGGCCGGGCTCTTCAACTTCCGCGAGGTCGGGTTTCACCCGTCTCCCCAGGCGGCCCTGGCCGTTCTCACCGAAGGGAGCGCGCTCCTGCTCCTGCTGATCACGTTCGCGATGGAGCGCACGTCGCCTCCTCCTCGGCGCGTCCATCGATAGGTCGAAGTCGTGGCCGGTCTCGTTGGGGATACCTGCGCGAAGCAGGAGACGGTGCGACGCTTACACGCCGTGGACGCTGAGACCTACGCGGACTGGGAAACGATCTACGTCGACAACGTGCAGCGTCTCTACAGACTCATGTATTCGCGGGTCGGCAACCGGCCCGACGCAGAGGACCTGACGTCCGAAGTGTTCATGGCGGCCCTGGAGCCCCTTCGGATCAGCGCGTCGAAGCCGGAGGTCCGCGCCTACCTCATCGCGACGGCGAGGACCGTGCTCGCCGGGTACTGGCGCCGAACGCTCGGGATCGAGGTGACGTCGATCGACGTCGACGCCGCGGTCCTATTCATCGACGATCCACCTCTTCCGCTGAGCGACCCCGACGATCGGGCATGGCGCGTCCTCGACCGATTGCCGGAGCGGTACCGACGTATCCTCGAGCTCCGGTTCCTCCGATCGATGTCGCTCAAGGAGGTCGCCACGGAGATGCGGATCACCGTGGGCAACGCGAAGGTCTTGCAGCATCGTGCCCTTCGGATGGCGGCCGAAGCCGGGAAGGACGTGGTTCCGTGAGGCCCCGCCGGCTGTCCTCGTTCATCGAGGCCTTGCTCCACGACCGCAAGCCGCGGCCGTTCAAGGCCGACCCCGAGGACGTGCAGGCCATCCACGCAGCGGTCGAGTTGCGAGCAGCAGAGCCAGCTGCCGCTGAGCCCACCGACGCATTCGTTCGAGACCTGCACGATCGACTCCGCGACCGCCTCGGAGCCCCTTCGGCTCTGCCCGCGGAGGGTGCAGAGGTCGAGTCAACCGTCGAGAAGCGTGGCTCGGGCGCGCGGACGCTGTCCCGTCGACGTCTGCTCGAGGGAGCAGGCATCGCCGCGTCCGCCGCGGTCATCGGGGGCATCGCCGAGCATCTGATCGAGGGAAGACCGGCACTCCAAGAGGGCGCGCAAGGACCGATGGTCCCCGACGGAGGGCAGTGGGTGACGGTGGCCACGGCGGACGGCGTCGACGCGAACCCGATCACGCCCTTCCTGAAGGATGACGTCCCGGGGTTCGTGGTGAACCAGGGCGGAACGCTTCGAGCCCTGTCCGGCGTCTGCACGCACCAAGGGTGTGTGCTCCGTGCGAACCAAGCGTCCGCTCGGCTCGACTGCCCGTGCCACCGGGCGGCCTTCTCGCTCGACGGGACCGTCCTGTTCCATGAGTTCGCCGATCCGCTCAAGCCGCTACCGACCCTCTTGGTCCGTCGAGACGGAAGCGACGTTCAGGTCTTGCTCCCGCCGCCCGAGACCGTCTGAGCGCTGCACCATCCCATGATTCGACCCGATCCGCTCGGCTGCCGTGCTCCGCCGTAAGCGAGCTGTTGCCAGTCTTCCGCTCGGTCATGGCCGGACTTCCCGCTGGAGTGATCGTTAGGCCGACGGCTCTTCGCCCCAGAACCGTTTGAGCGCGGCCGAGCTCAGCCGAGGCTTCGCGCCGACGCCGATCCGCGGACCCGCCAGCTCGAGAGCCATCAGCGCGGCGCCCACGACGGGCGGGATCTCGAGGATGTCCAGATGGGCGCCGGGTGCGGCGCGACGGGCCTCCAGCTCGAGCTGATCCAGCAGGTAGCGGTTCGGCGTCCGGAACAGGTTCCCCGAGCACACGATGTCGAACTCGAGGTCGCGCATGCTGAGGCGGGTCGCGACGAGCCCGGCGGCCTCCCCGAGCGCTTGCCCGATCCGCTCCAGGATCGATCGCGCCACGAGGTCGCCGCGCTCCGTCGCTTCGAGGACGAGTGGCGTCAGGATCTGGACCTCGGGCGAACGGATCCGCGGATCCTCCCGGCAGAGCCGCTCGAGCATCGCGGCGACCGAGTCCGCCCCGAGGTGCTCGCACAGCATCTCGGACAGGGCGGTGGAAGGGCCGCGGCCCGTGTACTGGTCGGCCACCGCGCGCACGGCCAGCTCGGACACGTCGAATTCATCGCCGAAGTCGCCGAAGATCGCGCCCTCCCCCAGCGTGCGGAACTCCTCCCCGGCCGGGTTCCGACCGGCGGCGACGGTTCCGGTGCCGGCGATAACGACGACCCCCCACGGCTGGACGGTGCCGGCGCGGAGCGCAACGAAGGCATCGTTCAGGATCCGGCAGGGTCCGCCGAGCCCGAGCGGCCCGATCGCTCCTAGGAGCCGATCGATGTCCGACGGCCAATCCACACCCGCGAGGCCGAACACGCTGGCGTCGATCGCTCCGCGCGCCATACCCGCCTCCGCGAGCGCGCCGTCGGCAGCTTCGGCGATCGCGTCACGAGCGACGTCGACGCCGGCCATCTCCCAGTTCGAGGGTCCCGCCGTCGCGGCACCGAGCAACGCGCCGAACGCATCCACGAGTACCGCGTAGGTCTTGCGTCCACCCCCGTCGACCCCGAGGACCGTGGTCACGCGTCGCGACCCGCCGACGCGTTCGCGCGCTCCACGACCTCCATCACCACGCGGCCGTCGTTCCCCGAAGGCTTAGGAGCCCTCCCCTGTTCGATCGCGCTCAGGAACTCGTGCATCTGGGCCGTGTACATGGACTGGGGGGCATGATCGTGATCCTCACTCGGCTCCTCACGAGGGAAGATGCGCGCGTATCCCTTCGTGCCGTAGACCTCCGTGTCGGCCTCCATCCCCTCCTTGTGGGGATGCCACCAACCCGATTCGACCACGCTATTCGTCCGGTTGGACCAGCCGATCAGCACGATCCCGTCATCATCGACGCTGTACGTGCCGTACCGGGTCCCGACCGCCGCGCAGACACGCTCGGGCGTCGGATCGCCCAGGAGGAACCGCGCGGTGTCGATCGCGTGCACGCCCATGTCCACGAGGGCGCCTCCGCCGGCCAGCGCGGGGTCGACGAACCAGCCCTTCGGACCCCAGCCGGCATGGACGCCGTATCCGCGGGTCTTGACGATCTCGCCGAGCTCTCCGGCGGCGATCCGGCCCCGCATCGCGATCACCTGGTCGTGGAACCGCCAACAATGGGCGACCATCAGGGAGGCGCCCCCTCGCCGAGAGGCGCCGATCATCGCGTCGCATCCCTCGACGGAGACCGCCATCGGCTTCTCGACCAGCACATGCTTGCCCGCATGAAGGAACGCGACGGACTGCTCGGCGTGCAGCGCGTTCGGCGTGGCGACGATCACGGCCTGGATCGCGTCGTCCTCCGTCAGGGAGCGCCAGTCCGTGGTCACGCGCGGGATCGCGTACCGCTCGGCGAGCGCTCGGGCGCTCTGCTCGCGGTGGTTCGCCACCGCGGCGAGCTCCGCGCCCGGGTAGGCCTGGATCCCGCGCGCGTGGAAGTCCTGGATCCAGCCGGACCCGATCAGCGCCACCCGCACGGGGCTCAGCCTTTCACACCGGTCAGCGTGATGCCTTCGATGAACGCCTTCTGCGCGATCAGGAACACGATGATCACCGGGAGCATGAACACCACGGAGGCGGCCATCTGCTGGTTCCACAGCACGCCACGATGGATCGTCGTGAACTGCTGGAGCCCGACCGACAGGGTCCAGATCTTGTCGTTGTTGAGCGAGTAGATCAGGGGACCGAAGAAGTCGTTCCAGCAATAGAGGAACTGGAACAGGCCCACGGCCGCGATCGCCGGCTTCGCGACCTTGACGACGATGTGCCACATGATCTGGAACTCGTTGGCGCCGTCAACACGCGCGGCGTCGACGAGCTCGCTGGGGATCGTCAGGAAGAACTGTCGAAGAAGGAAGATGGAGAACGCGTCGCCGAGGAACGCGGGCACGATGAGGGGCTTGAGCGAACCGATCCATCCGAACTGTTTGAAGAGGAGGAACAGCGGCACGATCGTGACCTGGCTGGGCAACATCATCGTCGAGATCACGAGCAGGAAGACCACACGCTGTCCTCGCCACTTGATGACCGACAACGCGTACGCGACCGGCACCGAGGAGAGAACGACGCCGAGCGTGGCCAGGCCGGCGTAGACGAGCGTGTTCCACCCGTAGCGGAGGATCGGCTCCTCGCTGAAGATGTCGGTGTAGTTCCGCCATTGGAACGGATGCGGGATCAGATCGTGCGGGTTCAGTGCCTGCTGTTGCGTCATGAGCGAAGTCGTCACGACGAAGAAGAGCGGCAGGACGAAAGCCGCCGTCAGAGCGATCGCCACCGCGTGGTTCGCCACCGTGGTCAGGAACGCCCTTCGGCGGGCCTCGGCGGTGCGCTGCCGCGTTCGGGGCGCGACGGCTGCCACGGTGGCGCCGCTCACCGGAATCCACCTTGGTAGAAGACCCACCGATTGGACGACTTGATCAAGACGAGCGTGCAAGCCATGACGATCAGGAAGAGCATCCAGGCCATCGCGGACGCGTACCCGAGGTGGAAGCTCTCGAACCCCTGCTGGTAGAGCCAGATCGTGTAGAAGAGCGTCGAGCCTTGGGGAGATCCCAGAGCGCTGCTGGAGCCGCCGGCCGCGCTCCCAACGCTCGCGCCCACCACGTAGGCCTCGGTGAAGTACTGGAACCCGTAGATCACCCCGATCACCGCCGTGAAGAAGATCACGGGGCTGATCATGGGCAGGGTGATGCGCCGGAACTTCTGCCACGCATTCGCGCCCTCGATGTCGGCCGCCTCGTACAGATGCGCGGGCACGTTGAGCAACGCCGCCAGGAAGATGATCATCGTGCTCCCGACGCCCCAGAGCCCGATCACGACCAGACCCGGCTTCGACCACTGGGCGCTGACGAACCACAGGGGCTGAGGGAGATGGAAGAACCCGAGGATGTGATCGATGGGACCACCGGCGTTCAGGAGGAAGAGGAAGGCGACCGCCGCCGCGACCGCGGGCACCATGGTCGGCAGGAAGAACGCCGTTCGGTAGAACGCACGCCCTCGGCGCGGCTTCGTCAGCACGTACGCCGAGCCGACCCCCAGCACGATCGCGAGCGGGACGCTCACGAGCACCATCCAGATCGTGTTGCGGAGCGACAGCCAGAAGAGCGCATCCTTCGTGAACATGAACTGGTAGTTCGACAGCCCGGTCCACCGAGGGCCCGCCTTGCTGCCGTCGTACTTCGTGAAGGAGTAGTAGAGGCTCGCGAGCATCGGGTATACGTAGAGCACCAGGAACCCAACGATCCACGGCGACATGAACGCCGCGACCGTGAGGTACCTCCGGCGGGTGCGCCGCCGGCGTGCCGGCGTCGCACCCGCCGCCCCTGCAGCGATGGTGTCGGTCTTCGTGCTCACCCCAACTGGAGCTGGTTGTCTATCTGGGTCGCCAGGTCCTGCAGACCGCCCTGCAGGTCGGTGACCCCGCCCGATTCCCATTTGTCGATGAACGAACCCCATAGGCTGGTGTCGGTATCGCCGATCGGCGTCAGCGGCTTGTATCCGGAGTGCGCGTTCCCGAAGATCTGGAGGAAGACCTTGAAGTGCTCGTCGCTGTTGAGCCCCGGGTCCTTCAGCGACTCGAACGTGGTCGGAACGTTCTTGAGGATCGTCGCGAGCTTGACCTCTGCGCTCGTGTCGAGCGCCAGGTACTTCAGCAACAACCACGCCGCGTCCGGGTTCTTCGCGTTCGACGGGATCCCGACCACGTCCCCTCCGATCTGCCCCGCTCCGTAGAGGTCAGGGGTGTCATCCGCGACCGGGAAGGGCGCGGTGCCATAGTTCACTTTGGACCCGTCATCGGCGATGAAGGCGTTGCGCCATTCACCGTCCATCATCATGGCCACCTGCTCGGTCTCGAAGCCATGGGAACTCGACCACTCGGAGTCGGGACCGCCGAGCTTGGAGAAGAACTCTTGCAGCTTGTGGTAACCGTCGGAGCCGTAGACATCGGCGATGAAGCCCTTCTCCCATTGCAGCAGGTTGGCCCAGCTCGGGTCCGACGCGAACGCGGAGTTGCCGTTCTGGTCGTACCAGATGCCACCGCTGTAGTCGCCGTTGTAGAGCTGTGTGCTCTCGTAGAAGGATTGCAACGGAACGTAGCCGGCCACCTTGATCGAGCCGTCGGCGTTGAACACCGTCAGCTTCTTCGCGTCGGTCTCGAGCTCCGATAGCGTCTTCGGGACGGTCGCGATGCCGGCCTTGGAGAACATGTCCTTGTTGTAGTAGAGGCCGTACGCATCCGACAGGACGGGGAGCGAGCACTGATCCCCGTTGTAGCTGGTGTAGCGAAGCGCGGCGTCGGGGACGATCGCCGCAAGATCGATGTTGTCGTTTTGGAGGTACGTCGCGAGGTTCGTGTAGGTGTTGGCGGAGCAGAACTTCGCAACGTTGTCGGGGCCCGAGGTGATCGCCAGATCCGGCGCGGTGCCTGAGTTGACCGCCCGGAAGATGTCCTGGTCGGACTTACCGCCGGTATGTTGGATCGAGATCCACGGATACTTCTGATGGAAGTCTTGGAGAACCTCGCAGTACTTCTTGAACTCGCCACTGCTGTAGAAGCTCCAGAGCTGGATGGTCACCGGCTGCTCGCCACTTGGCCCCGCGCTCGGCCCGCCCACCGTGGTAAGCCCCTTCGTCGAACACGAAGCGGGCGTCAACGATGCCTGCGCGGACGGTTGGAGCCCGCCGGGGCTGTTGCTTCCAGATGAACACGCCGTCGCCACCAGAGCCACAACCGCCACGACCATCAACAACCGTCTCATGTCGTTCCTCCTCGCCTCTACCGCACGTCCGACCGACTCATACAGCTACCCGCCGTCCCCCGTCCATCCGGGAGAACAGACGATCCTGCGCCGCATCGAGCGCCAGCGACACGGCGCCCATCAGCTCGGCCTCCTCGCCCAACGACGAGACCTCGATCCGGGGCCGGAACGGCGACAGCGCACGCAGCTCCCGCTCCAGCGACTCGCGGAGCATGTCCGCGTTGCGACCGATCCCGCCGCCGAGGATCACGAGAGCCGGGTCGAGAACCGGCACGATCGCCGCGATCCCGAGGGCGATCCCCTCGGCGACCAACGCGACCGCGTCCCGAGCCTTCTGGTCGCCGCTGCGGGCGGCCTCGAACACCTCGGCGGCCGTCGTCGCGCCGCGGAAACCCGCGCGCCTCGCGGCCGACAGCACCCCGTCAGCACCGATCGCCGTTTCGAGGGCGCCGCGTCGGCGATTGGCCTTGTCGTGCGGATCGGCCGTCGCGAGGGGCAAGTACGCCACCTCACCGGCCGCACCGTTCGCTCCCTTGTAGAGCTCCCCGCGCATCACGATCCCGAGGCCCACACCCGTTCCTACGTGGAAGTAGACGAAATCGTCGACGTCGCGCCCAAGCCCGCGCCATCGCTCGCCGAGGGCGGCGAGGTTCACGTCGTTCTCGAAGACAACCGAGGTGGCCAGCTCCTGCCGGATCTCGTCCAGGACCCCCTCGCGCGTCCAGCCGGGGAGGTTGTGGGCCAGCAGGGGATGTCCGGCCGAACCGAACACGCCCGGGCTGCCCACGGCTGCCACGGTGACGCGGCGCCACCCGATGCCCGCCGACGCGGCGGCGGCGCGGGCGACGGAGCCGATCGTGGTGATCAGCGAGCGCGCGCTCCGGGCCCGGGCGGCCTGCCGCCGCTGGGCGACGATCTTCCCGGTGAGATCGGCCACGGCCGCCCGGACGTACTCTCGGCCAACGTCGATCCCGACCACCCACCCTGCGGCCGGGTTCAGCTCGTAGAGCAGGGCGGTCGGACCCTTACCGCCGGAGGTCCGCCCTGCCTCTCGGACCAAGCGCGCACGTTCGAGCGTCGAGAGAGCCTGGGAGACCGTCGGTTTCGAAAGGCCCGTCTCCCGGGCGATCTGCGCACGAGAGACCGGGCCGGACCGTCGGATCCGCTCGAGCACCGTGCGTTCGTTGATAGCCCGGAGCAGGCTCGGCGTCCCCGTCGCGTACGTCTGGGTTGCGGCCGTGATGTCGGCTCCTCGCTCAGACGATCCGATCAGTCAGGAAACTTTCCTAACGAACCGAGGGGATGCTAGCCTCGCCTCACGGGGGCGGTCAAGGCTCCCGCGCCCAGATCGACCGACACCGAAGGAGCCGGACCGATGCCAGAGCTCGCTATCGCCGGCGGCGTCCCCGTCCGCGCGGAGCCATATCCGGAGTGGCCCCACGGCGACGACGAGGACGTCGCCGCCGTGGAGGAGGTGGTCCGGGGTGGCCGGTGGGGCGGGTTCCCCGAACCCGGCCCGAAAGCCGCCGCGTTCGAGGAAGCGTTCGCCGCCTACCAGGGCGCCCGGCACGGTGTGCTGATGTCCAACGGGACCGTGACGATGGAGGTGGCCCTCAAGGCGCTCGGGATCGGCTGGGGAGACGAGGTGATCATCCCGGCGCTCACGTTCGCGGCCACGGTATACGCGCCGATCGCGGCGGGTGCGCTCCCCGTGATCGTCGATGTGACGCCGGACACGTGGACGATCGACCCGGCGCTCGTGGAGGCAGCGATCACCCCTCGGACCCGCGCGATCATGCCCGTGCATCTCGGGCATCAGATGGCGGACATGGATCGGCTGATGGAGATCGCTCGGAGCCACTCGCTTTCGGTGATCGAGGATTGCGCTCACGCGCATGGGCAGCGTTGGAACGGCGAAGGCGCGGGCTGCATCGGCGACTTCGGCTCGTTCAGCCACCAGTCGTCGAAGATCATGACGGCCGGCGAAGGCGGCTCGTTGCTCACGAACGACGACCGCCTCGCCCGGCTCGCCCACTCGATCATCGATTGCGGCCGCCCGAAGGACGACGCGGAGAAGGAGTACACCTTCGGCGCGAACTACCGGCTCGGTGAGCTCCACGCCGCGCTCCTCACGGTCGCCATGCGGCGGTTCCCCGAGGAGCAAGCCCGACGCGCCGAGCTCGGCTCGTACTTCGAGGGGTTGGCCGCGCAGGTCCCGGGGGTCCGCGTCATGCCGCACGATCCCAGGATCACCCGCTGGAGCTTCTACCGTTACGTCCTCGCGATCGGGCCCGAGCTGTTCGCCGGCCGGACCAATCAGGTCGTCTGCGACGCGCTCGAAGCCGAGGGGGTGGGAGCGTGGACCGGGTACGAGCCGATGTCCAACTACGACCTGTTCCAGCCGTCGCTCTCGCGACTCCCGGTCGCCGTGGAGCATGCGGCACGCTTGGATCCCTCCACGATGTCGTTCCCGGTCGCCGAGGCAGCGGGCCTCCGCGAGTCCGTCTACATCGATGAGAACGTGTTCCGCTCGGATCGCGTGGGCGTCGAGCAGGCGATCGAGGCCCTCGCGAAGATCCAACGCAACGCTGCCGAGCTCCCCGGGGGCTAGTCCGCGAAGAACCGAGGCAGATGCCGGCGGTTCGCGTCCAGGAGCGCATCGAGCATGGGCCTCGCTCGGTCCACGTCGCCGACGAGCGGGTTCGTGACGAGCGCCTTGAGCGCGGTGGTGCGCGATCCGGTGAGCGCGGCTTCGATCGTCAGCCGCTCGTAGGCCTTCGCGTGTTGCACGAGGCCGAGCATCTCGGGCGCGAGCGGGTCCGTCGGCTGGGCGAACGCACCAGCACGATCCACGCGGCAGGTGAGCTCCACCACGTCGCCGGTCGGCACGTTCGGGATCGCTCCCTCGTTCAGCACGTCGACGACCTGCTCGTCGCCCGTACCGGCGTGGAGCGAGGCGACGAGTGCCGCGGCGGCGTCCGAGTACCACGCGCCCCCACGCTCCTCCAGGAGCTTCGGCTTCGTGTCGAGATCCGGATCGCGGTAGAGCTCCAGCAACCCCGCCTCGATCTCGAGGACTTCCTCCGCGCGGGTACCGTGCGTCCGCTGGTGATCCAGGACCTCGCTCGTCCTGTAGTAGTACCGGAGGTACGAGCTGGGGATCGCGCCCAACGCACGGACCAGCTCGATCGGCGCGGCCTCCGTGAGCTCCTCGGGAGCCTCTGCGAGCAGCTCGGGCAACCGGTCCACGCCGTCGACCACCACCGCGCGCACCCACGAGAGATGGTTGAGCCCGACGTGGTCCAGCCGGATGCGGGACGGCTCGACCCCGAGATGGCTCGCGAGCTCGCGCTGGACTCCGATCGCGACGTTGCACAGCCCGCACGCGCGGTGACCCTGGTCGAGCAAGGCCTGCGTCACGAGCCCGGTCGGGTTCGTGAAATCGACGAGCCACGCGTCGGGAGCGCCGATCTCCGCCGTCCGTTCCGCGAGCTCCAGCACGACGGGCACGGTCCGGAGCGCCTTGGCGAAGCCACCGGGGCCCGTGGTCTCCTGGCCGATGCACCCGAACCGGAGCGGGATCGTCTCGTCGAGGAAGCGCGCCTGGTTCCCCCCGACGCGGAGCTGCACGATGACGAAGTTCGCGCCCTCGAGTGCCTCGGTCGCCCGGTCGGTCAACCGGACGGTCCCGCCCCATCCGGCCGCCCGCACCATCCGTTCCGCGAGCGCCCCGACGATCGCCAGGCGCTCCGGATCGATGTCCAGCAGGACGAGCTCGTCGACCGGAAGACGGTCCGTGCGCGTGACGAACCCCTCGACGAGCTCCGGCGTGTACGTGCTGCCGCCGCCGACCACCGCCACCTTCACACCCATGCGCCGGGCATCGTACACTCCGCCCGATGAAATCGTTAGGAAACTTTCCTGACCCATTCATCGCGGAGATCTCCGGTCAGCCCCAGGCGCTCCAGCGGGCCGGGAACGGAGCGATCGAGCAGGCCCAGGCGCTGGACGCGGCCGCGGCTCCGGCCCGCCGAGGCCGCATCGTCCTGTCGGGGATGGGGAGCTCCTACGACGCCTGCTACCCGGCCGTCACGGCGCTGGCGACCTCGGGCGTCGCGACGCTGATGCTCGACGCGGCCGAACTCCTGCACTTCCGGCTCCCCATCATTCGCGACGAGGATCTCCTGGTGCTGGTCAGTCAGTCCGGCGAGAGCGCCGAGACGGTCGGCGTCGCCCGCGCCCTCCGCGCAGCGGCGCGCACCCCGACGATCGCCTGCGTCACGAACGGGACCGGCAACACCCTTACCTCGCTGGCCGACGTCGCGCTCGACACCCGCGCCGGCGAGGAGACGGGGCCGTCGACGATGACCTTCGTCTGCGCCCTCGCTGTGCTGGGTGCGCTCGCCCGGACGATCGCCGGCGCGCCCGGGCGCGACGCCGCCGCAGCGATCGCACGGGAAGCCGACCGTGCGGCCGATGCGGTCACCGCCCTCGTCGCCGACCGGGCGCTCCCCGATCGCCTCGCGGCCTGGCACGGCGGCCGCGCGACGACCGTGATCTTGGGTCGAGGCGCCGCCCGCGCGGCCGCCGAGATGGGTGCGCTCACGATCAAGGAGGCGGCTGGGATGCCGGTCGAGTCGCTCCAGGCGGCGCAGTTCCGGCACGGACCGCTCGAGTTGGCCGGTCCCGAGCTGGCTGCGATCGTCCTCGCCACGGAGCCGGAGACCGCCGAGCTCGATCGGGATCTCGCCGCGGACCTCGCGGAGCTGGGCGCGGCCGTCCTGCTCGTCACGGCCGGCGGGCCGGTGCCCAGCGGAACGATGTCGATCGCGATCGGATCGCTCGATCGCCTGCTCAGCCCGGCCGCGGCCGTGGTGCCGGCCCAGCTCTTGGCGTGGCGGCTGTCGGTGACGAGCGGCCGGACCCCCGGCTCGTACATCCACGCGTCGAAAGTGACGACCCGTGAGTGAGCCCGGGAGCGTCGCGCTGACGTTCGATGCCGAACATCCGGACCGCTCCTGGTGCCCGCCCGGCGCAGCCGAGCGCATCCTCGACCTGCTCGCCGGCGCCGGTATCCGCGCGACCTTCTTCGTGCAGGGTCGGTGGGCCGAGGCGTACCCGGGAACCGCCCGTCGGATCGCGGATGAGGGACACCTGATCGGCAACCACTCGCACCACCACGCGAAGATGCCGCTGCTCCTGGATCGCGGACTCCAGGAAGATGTCGACGCGGCCCGTGATGCGATCGTCCGAGCGACCGGTCGGGACCCTCGGCCGTGGTTCCGTTGCCCATGGGGAGCGGGTGCCGAGGATCCTCGCGTGCTCGCCGCGCTCGCCACAGCGGGATACCGGCACGTCGGCTGGCACGTGGAGGTCGAGGACTGGGAACCCGCGCGGACACCGCAGGCGATCGCGGCCGATGCGATCGACGGGATCCGACGCCACGGCGACGGGACCGTGCTGTTGCTCCACACGTGGCCGGGTGGGACCGTCGATGCCCTGCCGCTCGTCCTCGAGGACCTGCCGGATGGGACCCGCTTCGTCACGGTCGATGCGTTGGCGGAGGTGCCGTGAAACGGGCGGCGGTCCTCGCGGTCGACGGCGGCGGCAGCAAGGTCGACGCCGTCCTGATCCGTCGCGACGGGACGGTCCTCGGCGCGGCGCGGATCGCGACCGGCGCGGCCTCGGACGGCGTTCCCGGGGAGGACGATCACATGCGTCCCATCCTGGAGGCGACGCGCGCGGCCGCGGTCGTCGCCGGACGCGACGCCGCGGCCGCGCCCCTCGCCGACCTCGGCGTCTTCTGCCTGTCGGGTGCGGACCTCCCGGTCGACGATCGGAGGATCGTTCGATGGCTGCGTCGGCACGGACTCGCGGCCGAAGACATGGTCCGCAACGACAGCTTCGCCGTCCTCCGAGCGGGCACCGAGCGGTCGTGGGGGGTCGGGGTGGTGTGCGGCTTCGGAACCAACTGCTCGGGCGTCGCCCCGAACGGTCGCGTCACGCGGTTCCCCGCGATCGGTCCGGTGAGCGGCGATTTCGGCGGCGGGATCGAGCTCGGCACCCTTTCGCTGTGGCACGCGATCCGCGCCGAGGACGGCCGTGGCGACCCGACGGTCCTCCGAAACCTCGTGCCCACCCATTTCGGCATGCGCCGACCCAGCCAGGTCATGGAGGCCCTCTATCTGGGGACGCTCGGTGAGCATCGGCTCACCGAGCTGACGCCCGTCCTGTTCCGTGCCGCCAGGAGGAACGATCGGATCGCCCGAGAGGTCGTGTGGCGGCAGGCCGACGAGATCGTCGCGATGGCGACCGTGGCGATCCGCCGGCTCCGGATGCAGAAGCTCGACGTGGACGTCGTTCTCGGCGGCGGCGTCTTCCAGAGCGGCTGGCCCCCTTTCTTGGAGCGGATCGAAGCGGGGGTGCGAGCGTTCGCGCCCGATGCTCGTGTGCTCGTGCTGGACGCGCCGCCCGTGGTTGGAGCCGCGTTGATCGGGCTCGACAACATCGGTGCACGCGATGCGGCCTACCGGCGGGTGCGTGCGAGCTTGACGCTTGAACGGTTGACGGCGAAGACTGCCGCGCGACGCGGACCGCGGCCTCGACGCGAGACGCCACGACCACGTCGACGAGAGGAGTCCTGATGTCGAGGATCGTCTTGGATCGGATCAGCAAGCTCTTCGGCGACGACGTCGTCGCCGTTGACGACGTCTCGCTCGAGATCGCGGACGGCGAATTCATGGTCCTCGTGGGCCCCTCCGGATGCGGGAAGTCCACGATCCTGCGGATGATCGCCGGCCTCGAGGACGTCACGGCCGGGGAGATCATGATCGGCGACCGGCAGGTCACGGATCTCGAGCCGAAGGCGCGAGACATCGCGATGGTGTTCCAGAGCTACGCGCTGTACCCGCACATGACCGTCGAGCAGAACCTCGCGTTCGGGCTGAAGCTCCGGAAGACGCCCAAAGGGGAGCTCAAACAGCGTGTGTTCGATGCCGCGAGGATCCTCGGACTCCTGCCGTTACTCCAGCGCCGGCCGGCGGAACTCTCGGGTGGACAACGGCAACGCGTCGCGATGGGCCGCGCGATGGTGCGCGAGCCCCAGGCGTTCCTGATGGACGAACCCCTGTCCAACCTCGACGCGAAGCTCCGCGTACAGATGCGAGGTCAGCTCATGCTGCTGCACGAGCGTCTGAAGACCACCACCGTCTACGTGACGCACGATCAGGTCGAGGCGATGACGCTCGGTGAGCGCGTGGCGGTGCTCCGCGACGGGGTCCTGCAACAGGTGGACACGCCGCAAGAGCTCTACCGTCACCCCACGAACCTGTTCGTGGCGGCGTTCATCGGTTCGCCGCCGATGAACCTGGTCGAAGCGAGGGTGCGCGCGGGACGGCTGGGGTTCGGTGGTTGGGACCTCCCGAGCGGCACCGGCGTGGACCTCTCGCCGTACGAAGGCAAGAACGTGATCCTTGGCGTCCGCCCCTCGGACATGGAGGACGCGAACGTCTGGCGCGATGAGTCGCTTCCCACGATCGACGTCACGGCCGAGGTGACCGAAGAGCTGGGGTCCGAGGTCAATGTCCTGTTCGAGGTGGACGAGCCGCCGGTGACGGCGGAGGAGATCCGGGCAGCGACCGCCGAAGACGGAGACGATGAGCTGCTCCTCGGGGCGGAGGCGGCGAAGTGCATCTTCTGCGCGAGCGTCGATGCGCGCACGACGGTGAAGCCGGGTGGATCCATCACACTGTCCCTGGACCCTTCGCGGTTCCATTACTTCGATCCTTCAACCGGTCGTGCGATCGACGCCACCCGGGCGGAAGCCTCGGTCTGAGGAGGCGCCTCAGGCGCCGAGCGCAGGGTCGCCGGTGGCGACGTCCAGCGGTAGCCAGCACTCCACGGTGGTTCCTTCGCCTGGTGCGCTGAGGATCCGCGCCCAGCCACCGGCAAGCTCCGCTCGTTCCACGATCGTCGACAGACCGAGGTGACCGGGCGCGGGAGCGACGTCGAGGTCCGGCACGAAGCCCTGCCCGTCGTCGCGCACCCGCAACGTCACCCCGTCGCCCGCCGAAACGACCTCGACCCGGACCCGCGACGCCTTCGCGTGCTTCGCCGCATTGGCGACGGCCTCCTGCGCTATCCGGTAGAGGAGGGCTCGCATGTCCGGATCCGGTTCCTGCGTCATCCCGTCGATGACCTCGACCACCCAGTCGCTCGCCTTCGCCCTCCGCTCCAGGTAGACCCGGAGCGCGGGGACGAGCCCCTCCCTGTCGAGGGCGGCCGGCCGTAGCTCGAACAGCATCGAGCGGAGACGCTCGATCGCCGCATGGACCTCCGACTCGATCCCAGCGATCGCCTCGGGGGTGACCGTGTTGGGGAACTCAGCGAGCATCTGTAGCCGCATGTCGACGGCGCTCATCACCTGGATCGGATCGTCGTGGAGATCCGCCGCGATGCGTTGGCGTTCCGACTCCTGAGCGTTCTGCAAGCGCCGGGCCAGCTCGCGACGTTGCTGCAGCGTCTGGCGGAGCACGTCGAGGCTCCACCGGAGCTTCTCCTCGGCCTCCATGCGCTCGGTGATGTCGAGCATCACGCCTCGCCAGTACAGGAGCGTTCCGTCGGGTCCCCGCACGGGTGCGGCTTCGTCGCGGATCCACACGGTCCGCCCGTCCTTCGTGATGATCCTGTACTCGTCGAGGTAGCGCTCCGCGTTGCGGTTGGATTCCTCGTTCGCGAGCGAGACCCGGTCCCGGTCGTCGGGGTGGATCGCGCGCTTCCACAGTTCGGGATCCGCCATCCACTCCTCGACGGAGTACCCAAGCATCGACTCGATCTGGGGACTGGTGTAGAGGTTCGTCGACAGCTCGTCCGGCCGATCGATGTAGAGGATCGCCGGGACGCCCTCCACGAGCATGCGATAGGCGTCCGGGTGCAGCTCGTCGAAGCGCCAGGCCGCATCCTCGCTCATAGCCGAACGATCACCCCGGCCAGCAGCGCGATCCGAGGAACGACGCTCTTCAGGTCGAGCCATTCGTCGCGGCTGTGCGCCCCGCCGCCAACCGGCCCGAGGCCATCGAGGGTCGGGCAACTCGTCGCACTGGTCGTGTTCCCGTCGGACGCTCCCCCCGTCGCGGCGTCGGAAAGTGCGAACCCGAGCTCGCCGGCAACGGCCACGGCGGCATCCACCAAACGCTGGGATGCGGGGGTCTTCTCCATCGGTTGGTGCGAGCCTTCGGCGCGGACCGAGATCGTCACCCCGTCCATGGCTGGCTCGGCGCAGACGGCTTCGATCGCTCGCCTCGCTTCCTGGAGCGTCGCGAGCTCGGGAGCGCGGAGGTCCACCTCCAGGACCGCATCTTCCGCGACGACGTTCGACCTCGTCCCTCCTCGGAGGACGCCCACGTTGCACGTGACCCCGGGCCACCGCCCGTGGATCTCGGCGATCTCGATCGCCTTGTGCGCGGCCTCGATCACCGCGCTGCGACCTTCGTCGGGTTCTACCCCAGCATGCGCGGCTCGGCCGTGGATCCGGATCACGTAATCGGTGGTCCCCTTACGGGACGACACGATGGCTCCGTTCGCGCGACCGGATTCCAAGATGAGGGCCGCGTCGTGTTCGGCGGCGAGACGCTTGATCGTTCCGCTCGAGGACGGCGACCCGATCTCCTCGTCGGGGTTACAAACGTATGTGATGTGCTCGAACGCATCGAACCCCGCCTCGCGGAGAACGTCCGTGGCGAAGAACCCCGACAGGAGGCCTCCCTTCATGTCACTCACTCCCGGCCCGTACGCGCGGTCGCCGCGGACGGAGAACGGTCGCTCGGAGGCTGTCCCGTCGTCGAACACCGTGTCCATATGCCCGATCATCAGCACCCGGGCACCACCCGCTCCACGGAGCGTTCCGACGACCGTGTCCCCAAGCTCCGGTCCGGTGTCTGGCACGCCGCCGATGCGTTCGACATCCCACCCGCCGTCACGGAAGCGAGCTTCGCAGGCATCGGCGATCCGATTGACTCCCGCACGGTTGAACGTCCCGGAATCCACGTTCACCATCGCTCGAAGCGCGGCCACGAATCCCTCGTGATGGGCGGCCGCGAGGTCCCGGATCGCAAGCACGTCCATGGGTCGGACGCTAGCATGCGGCTCGTGGCCGGGGGTGAGCTGAACCGCTGGTGGCGAGTCGGCCTCCCGATCGTCACGCCGCTCGTGCGGCTCGCGTTCCGGACGCGTGTCGATGGTCTCGAGCATCTGCCTTCGAGCGGAGCGACCATCGTCGCGTTCAACCACATCAGCGCGCTCGACGGACCCGTGCTCGCGATCGAGATCGGCCGGCGGATCAAGCGGGAGAGCCGATTCCTGGTCGCCGCCGAGTTCTTCCGCAAGGGGTTCTTCGGATGGATCCTGCGTCGCTACGACCAGATCCCGATCCGCCGCGGCGAGGGCGACGGTTCAGCTCTCGAGGCGGCCCTCACCGCAGTGAAGGAGGGCGTCTTGCTCGCCGTGGCACCGGAGGGAACGGTGAACCGCGACCCGGACACGCTGATGCGGATCCGGAGCGGTGTGGCGCGCATCGCCCTTCCGAGCGGTGCTCCGGTGGTCCCCGTCGGCATCTGGGGGACGCATCGCCGGTGGCCTTCAGGCGGGCGGTCCTGGGGGCGCCCGTGGCGGCCACGTCTGGCGATCGTCTTCGGCGAGCCGCTGCTCGCCGCCGGCAACGTCGATGATGACGGTGACGTGGAGGCGTTCCGTGAACGGCTGCGAGCGCATCTCGTTCGACAGGTCGAGCGAGCACGCTCGATCAGCGGCGAGCCGCCGTGATCGACCACCGATCGTGAGGGAACGAACGCGACGGGAGGGCCGGCACCGAGGTGCCGGCCCTCCCGCAAGGCCAGGTCGACGGCGGGGTGCGAGGGTTGGAGACCAAACTCCCGCCGCGGGGGGATGGGGTCGCTGAAGTCGTCCCGGCCTGCGTCCTTCCTCTCCGAGAGCGCTGCCCGCGCCGATCGTCCGTGGACGATCAGAGGCTTTCCTGCTTCCTATCGCGCGAAGGAGCCGGGATGTACGCCTGGATCGCGAGAAATCGGATCGTCCCGAGGAGGCTCAGCGCCCGTGCGACTCGGGTGGAGGCGAACCCTCGGGTCCGTTGTTCCCGGACCCGTGGTCGTTGTGGGACCCATCGTTCCCGGTTCCCTGGTCCCGGTCACGAGGGTCGTCCCGGGGCTTCGCCGATCCGCCGCCGTCGATGCCGGGGGCAGCTCCGGGTGGGGTGCCGCCGCGTGCGGAGGGGCCGGAGCCCGAGTGCCGGTCACCGGAGGGCGATGTTCTCGGGGGGGTCGGACCGGGCGCGCCGCGCGGGCCATGCGACCCGGAGAACTGATCGGCGACCGTCGGGACGGTGGTGGCGGGCGACACGACGGGGGAGCCGTCGTGCCACCCACGTGATGCGGCGAACGCTATCCCGGCGAGCGCGAGGGCAGCAGCAACGGCGATCGAAAGCGCCCTGCTCGGCCGCGGACGACGGAGCGGCACCACTGGGGCCGGAGCGTCGATCCTCGCCAGCAGCGCCGCCCAACCTGCCTCGGCCGAGGGCACCGCGACGGCAGCGGCGGCCCCGGTCAGACGGTCGTGCACCGCGACGAGCGCCGTGGCCGCCGTCCCATGCTCGGCGAGGAGTTGCTCGCGGGACAGCTCCTCGCGAGCCCACGCCCCGAGATCGCGATCCAGCTCGCTCATGCCCGCTCCTCCAGCACGTCCGCGAGCGCCTTCAGGGCCCGCCACTGCTTCGCGTTGACCGCCCCGGGCGTGGTGCCCATGGCCGCCGCGACCTCCTCGTTGGTCATGCCCACGAGGTACTTCAGCTCGATGACCTGGCGCTGCTCGGTTGGGAGGTGCTCGATCGCACCGCGCAAGGTCAGGATCTCGGCGGTCATCGGCTCCACCCCACGCTCGGGAAGCACATCCTGGGGCTCGTCCCGGCCGCGCCTGCGGACCGAGTCGATCGCCACATGACGGGCGATCCCGTAGAGCCACGCGGCGAAGGGAACGCCCGTGTCGCGGTAGGACTGGAGCCCTCGCCAGGCTCGGAGGAAGATCTCGGAGACGGCGTCCTCGTCCTCGGCGCCCAGCCGGAACCGAACCAGCCTGGACACGGCCGGCAGGTGGGTGCGATAGAGCTCGCCGAAGGCATCTCGATCTCCGTCCTGAGCTCGCCGGACGAGGGCACGCTCGTGCTCCCGCCCATCGGGCTCATCTCCACCCTTCCCATCGAGCGAAGGGGCTGAGATGTTCGCGGGAGCATTGCCGCGGAACGCCGAGACCTCCATCCCGTCTCAGTCATCGGCAAGCGCGGGCGGGCGGCTGAACAGCGAAGGGGCCGCCCCTTTCGGGGCGGCCCCTTCGAACCTCGGGTCGTGCTCGGCGGCTCAGCCGCCGAGCGCGACCGCGTTGATCAGGTTGGAGTCGCGGAGCTTCCGGAGCGCCTCGCGCTCGATCAGCCGGACGCGCTCCCCGGACAACCCCAGGACCTTCCCGGTCTCCCGGAGGCTCAGCGGCTGCCCGTTCTCCAGGCCGTAGCGCAGGGCCACCACGTGGCGTTCGCGCTCGTCGAGCACCTTGTCCACGGCCCCGCCGATCTCCTCGCGGAGAAGCTGGTCCTCGACCTCGTTGAACGCCGCGTCCGAGTCGACCTCCTCGATGAGGTCACCGAGCTCGGTGTCCTCCCCAACGGGGGACTGCAGGGACAGGGGCTCACGCCGACCCATCTCGGTCAGGTCGTCGATCTCATCCACGGTGGTATCCAGCGCCTTGGCCAGCTCCTCGCGGGTGGGCTCGCGGCCCATCGACTGGGCGAACTGGAACCGGGTCCGGTTGAGCTTGCGCAGCCGGTCGTGGATGTGCACCGGAAGGCGGATCGAACGAGAGCGATCCGCGATCGCCCGCGTGATGCCCTGACGGATCCACCAGGTCGCGTACGTCGAGAACTTGAAGCCGCGGCGCCAGTCGAACAGCTCGACCGCGCGCATCAGCCCGATGTTGCCTTCCTGGATGAGATCCAGCAAGGGGAGGCCCTGGCCCTGGTACTTCCGGGCCACGGACACCACAAGTCGCAGGTTGGCCATGATGAACCGCTGGCGTGCCGCCTCCGCCTTGCGGACGTCGGCACGGGCCTTCGCGATGCTCTTCTCGGAACGGAGGCGGCCGGCGCGGAGGCGATCCTCGGCCTCCTTGCCGCCCTCGATGGTCATGGCAAGCTCCACCTCTTCCTCCTTGGTAAGCAGCGGCTCGCGCGCCGCCGCCTCCAGGTAGAGGCGGAGATCGTCAGCGTCGTCGGTCCCTAGGGGACGCGCCGGCTCGGGCACTTCGTATCACGCTCCTCCTCGTGACCCGGGCCGCCGCACGGCGCGGCACGCCTGGTCATCGAGAACTCGGGTCATCCCTCGCGAGCGGCTGGTGTGGGCAGACGCATGTTGGGCAAACGCCTTGGCCGCTCGTTTCCATGGTAGGTCGTGGTCCTACGTCTGTAAAGCTCAGCCCGTGTGTACGGGTGTGGAGGTCGTGTGAAAGCCCTGGTCGGACCCTCGATCTGGCCTTTCCGGGCCGCCGCCCTCCCCTCCTTTACGCCACCGAACCCTTCAACGTTCGAAGGCCCCGCTTCTATGCCCGACGGCGCGGTGCGGGCGATGTGGGGTTCCTCGGGACAACCGGGAAGCTCGGGCCCACCTCGGTAGGCTCCCCGGATGCCCATCGAGCTTCCGCCGATGCGAACCGTGGACCTCGACGGGCCCGTCGTCTATCGAAGGTGGGACGGTCCACAAGACACGACCTTCGTCCTCGTTCACGGACTGGGAGGATCGCACCTCAACTGGCTGCAGGTCGGGATGGGGCTCTCGGGGCTCGGGCAGGTCCTGGCACTCGATCTCCCCGGGTTCGGCCGGTCGCCTGCGTCCGGGCGCGGCACGAGGGTGATGGACCTTCGCCGTTCCCTCAACAGCTTCATCGATGAGGCGGCCACCGGCCGGGTCGTCGTGATCGGCAACTCGATGGGCGGGCTGATCGCTTCGGTCCATGCGGCGGTCGCACCCGAACGGGTGGCCGGGCTGGTCCTCAGCGCCTCCGTGTTCCCGTGGACGCGTGGCAGTCTCCCGCACCCCGCGGTCCTCGCTGCCTTCTCCCTCTACGGCCTCGACGGCGTCGGCGAACGTCTGGTACGCGCCCGCCGTCGCTCGATGAGCCCGGAGACGTTCGTCGCGCTCGGTCTTCGCTTGTTGACCGCCGACCCCGGCTCCATCCCGGACGAGGTGATCCGGCTCCAGGTCGAGCTCGTGCGCGATACGCGGGATGACCCGGAGCAGCCGAAGAACTTCATCGAGGCCGCGCGCTCGATCGCGACGTACGTCCGAACGCCGTCGCTGGGGATCAGAACCTTGGGAGGGGTCCGCTGCCCGGTTCTCGTGATCCACGGGCGCCGCGACCGGTTCGTCCCCGCCCGGTTCGCCGAAGCGGCGTTGGCGACCTACCCGTCCTGGCGAGGACGGATCCTCCCCAGGGTCGGCCACGTCCCCCAGATGGAAGCGCCCGGTCGGTGGTTGGGTGAGGTCGCGGATTGGTACGCCGCGACCCTGCGCTAACGAGCCTTCGCAACCTTCCTCGAGGCCGCCGAAGCCAGCTCGTCGATGCCGCGCTCGATGCCGCGCGCCAGGACGTCGATGTCCTTCAAGGTGTCCCAGTCGGCCGTGAGGCCGAACGCCATCGTCCCGCCGAGCGAGGTACATCCGATCGAGAGCCCCCCGTGCTCGCCGAGCGGCATCGCGGGGTGGTTCGCGACGAGCCGCGCGCCCGCCAGATACAGGGGCATCTGCGGAGCGGGGATGTTCGACACGACGAGGTTGAACCACCGGCCTCGCGAGACGACGCGGGCGGCCATGGCGTGCAGCGCCGGCGGGGCGAAGGCTCCGAGGCCGATGATGGCATCGGCCGAAACCGCCATCGACGACGACTTGAGCTCTTCCGTCGCGTTCCGCACCTTCGCCAGCCGCGATCGAGCGCCCATGCGACCGATGGGGATCTCCACGAACGCCGGCGCGACGCGGTTTCCCACGTCCCCCGCCTCCGCCTTCGACCGCACGGAAACGGGGACCATCACGCGAAGGCTGCGCCCCTGCGTCGATTCGCTGCGCGAGGCGAGCAGCTCGTGCAGACCGATCGCGACCGCCGTGAGGACGACGTCGTTGATCGTGCCGCCGAGGGCGCGTTTGATGACACGGAGTCGTTCGAACGGAGCATCGGCCGTCGCGAAACGTCGCGCCGGGCCGGTGGGACCGTCGAACGGCCCCCGTGGAGGACGACCCATGCCCGCCAGCGCCATCGCGCCGGACATCGTCCGCATGACGGAGTCGATGGCCCGTTGCGGTGCACGGGCCGTCCGTGCGAGCGCTTCCGCCGGATGGGATGCCATCTCCTCGACCGCGGCGCGGACCAGGTCATCGCGGCGCGGGATCGGCTCGCCTCGCCACGGCGCGTCCGGCGACGGTCCGAGCGAGGCGTCCGGCTCGAGATCGAACAAGGCCGATCCGATCAACATGCTGCCGATCCCATCAGCGAGCGCGTGGTGGAGCTTCAAGAGGACGCCCGTCCGTTCCTCGTCGAGCCCCTCGAAGACGTACAGCTCCCACAGGGGCTTCGCGCGGTCGAGCGGCCGCGAGAGGACGCGGCCGACCGATCGCTCCAACTGGAGGCGGCCACCCGGGGAGGGCACGGCCGACCGGCGGAGGTGGAAATCCAGATCGAATCGATCGTCGTCCACCCACACCGGCCGGCCCAGGTTGCCCGGAACCGGAAGGACGCGTTGTCGGAGTCGAGGTGCGAGATGGATCCGGGCCTCGACGACCCCCTGCACATGGTCGTACGTAAGCGGACCGTCCTTCCGCGCGGCGAAGATCGACAAGCCGGCGACATGCATGTGCAGCGCCGGCGTTTCCAGATACAGGAAGCTCGCGTCCAAGCTGGAGAGACGTTCCGCGGCCATCGGCCCATGCTAGGGTCCGCGCCGATGTGGCGACGACCCGTGCTGCACGGCGTGCTGGCCGTGACGGCAGCCCTCATCTGGTTCGTCTCCGGCCCGGTCGCGGGAGCGCAAGAGGGTCAAGGGGTCTCGCCCGAGCCGCGACTTCCGGCCGGCGTGGGACCGGGACGCGAACCCGTTCCGACCGGGTACGCCGCAACGATCCGGGTCCCGCAGGACTTCGACACGATCCAGGCGGCGGTCGACCACGCGAAGCCGGGAGGGATGGTCCTGATCGCCCCGGGGATCTACTCGGAGTCCGTCACGGTCACGACGCCGTACCTCACGATCCGCGGTCTCGATCGCGATCGAACGATCATCGATGGCGGGTTCGAGCGCGCGAACGGGATACGGGTGTTCGCGGCCGACGGCGTGGCGATCGAGAACCTCACGTCTCGCGACAACCTGCTTGATGGCTTCTCGTGGAACGGCGTGCACGGCTACTGGGGTCGCTACCTAACCGCGTACGACAACGGAAGGTCCGGCATCGCCGCCTATAGCTCCGATGACGGCCAGCTGGACCATTCCTACGCGAGCGGCTCTCCCCATTCGGGCTTCTCCGTGGAGGGTTGTTCGCCGTGCCGCGCCGTGATCACGGACGTCGTCGGGGCGGACAACGCCGCGGGCTTCAGCGGGACCAACGCCGAGGGAGTCGCGATCGTGAACAGCGAGTGGACGAGCAACATGTCCGGGATCGTGCCGAACACGCAGGACACCGTCGCGGGCGCTCCGCAGCGCGACCTCCTGATCGCCGGGAACTACGTCCACGACAACGACAACCTCGCCGCGCCGGCGCTGGCACTCACCTATCCATCGTTCGGCATGGGGATCGTCGTGGCGGGAGGGCTGGACAACGTGATCACCGGGAACCTGGTCGAGGATCAACGGACGTACGGCATCGTGGTGGTCCCGATCCTCGACCGGAACCTTTGGCCGACCGCGGGCAACGAGGTCCGTGACAACGTCGTTCGCCGGAGTGGGCTCGCGGATCTCGCTCTGGCGGCACCATCCTCGGGAGCTGATTGCTTCGCCGGCAACGACCCATCCACGAGCGAACCCCCAGCGATCGAGGCCCTGTATCCGTGCACGGGCCTGCGAGCGTTCCCCGGCGGTGGCGGGTCGCTCGCGCCCACCCTGGAGGCGTTGACCCGTTCGGTCGACGCGCTGGATGGCAGCTTCCCGCACGGCGACTGGAGGACCCAGGGGCCGCCGCCACCGCAGCCCGGCATGCCGGGCGATGCGGCGGCGGCGCCCCCCACCCTCGCGATCCCCAGCGGGTCGGTCCCGCAGCCCTACCGGATCCGCCCCGTTGGGGAGATCTCATCCTCGGCGGGGCCGACGGTCTCGAAGGGGCTCACCGTGATGGGCATGCCGCTCGCGACCTCCTGGTGGGGCCTGCTCATCGGGTTGTACGGCTACGTCTTGCCGTTCGTGCTGTATGCGACCTGGGTCGCGGTCGCGCTCTGGGACCTGATCCGTCAGGAGTCGCAGCCGCTCTCGTACCGGACGCGCTGGATGCTCGCCGTCTTGGTCGTGCCCTTCATCGGGCCCTTGCTCTACTTCGCGTTCGGACGCTCACCGATCCCCCGGCAGCTCCGGGTCATCCTCACGGTCGGCGGGATCGCGGTCTATGCACTGTTCGTCCTGCTGGGCGTTGCCCTCGGGGGCTGAGGGCCCGGCCGGATCGAGCCCGATTACACTCGCGTCGGTGATCGCATGTGCGCGCTGCGGCGCATCCAATCCCGAGGATGCGCGATTCTGCGTCGACTGTGGGTCGCGCCTCGGCTTCGTCTGCCCGGCGTGCGGCGCCGAACTGACCGGATCGGTTCGCTACTGCCCCGCGTGCGGTGCCAGCGTCGCGCAGGTGTCGGCGGATGAACAGCGCAAGGTGGTCTCGGTGCTCTTCGCCGATCTGGTCGGTCACACGAGCAGATCCGACGGCGCCGACCCCGAGGACGTCCGCGACGTCCTCCGGGAGTACTACCGAGCCGTCAAGGCGACGATCGAGCGGTACGGGGGCGTCGTCGAGAAATTCATCGGCGACGCCGTCATGGCGGTCTTCGGTTCGCCCGTGGCGCGGGGCGACGATGCCGAACGAGCGGTTCGCGCGGCCTTGGCGATCCCACGGATCATCGAACAGTTGAACGAGACCTCGCCCCATCCCGATCTGGAGATCCACATGGCGGTCAATACCGGCGAAGCGGTCGTCACGATCGAGCCGGGCTCTCCCGACGGCGACCTGCTCGTTGCTGGCGACGTCGTAAATACCGCCTCACGGCTCCAGGGTGCCGCGCCGCCCGGTCGCGTCCTGATCGGCGAGGAGACCTTCCGGGCCACCCGACGGGTGATCCGGAGCGAGCCGGTCCCCGCGGTCGCCGCGAAAGGGAAGCGAGAGCCGATCCCGGCGTGGATGGCGATCGAAGCGCTCGTGCCGCTCGCGGTCCGCCCGGCGCAGATGACGTTCGTCGGCCGTGATGGCGAGTCCGGCCTCGTTCGGGACATCTGGAGCCGCGCCGTCGCCGAGCGACGACCGCACCTCGTCACGATCCTGGGCGAGGCGGGGATCGGCAAGACGCGGCTCGCGGAGGAGCTCTCGTTCGACATGAGGGCGACCGGCGGCCAGGCCTTCCACGTTCGGGAGCTGCCCTACGAGCAGAGCTCGGGCTACGAAACGTTCGTGCAGCTGGTGCACGAGGTCGCCGGGATCTTCGAGTCGGACCCGAACCCGGTGGCGACGGCGAAACTCGAGGCCTCCCTGGATCACCTCGGTCTCGTCGACCCGGAACTGGTCCAGCTGTTGTCCGTCTTCGCCCGAACCCCCGAAGCGGTGGCCGACGATCGGCGCTCGCTCTTCGAGGCGGCGCGTCGGTTCGTCGAGGCACTGGCGTCGGAGACCGGAACCTTGATCGTGTTCGAGGACGTCCACTGGGCGCACCCCAGCACCTTGGACCTCATCACCTCGCTCGCGGGCCGCGCGAGAGACGCGCCGATCCTGTTCCTCGCCCTCGCGCGCCCGGAACTGCTCGACCTGCGGCCGGCATGGGGCGGAGGTCTGTCGTCCTCGACCACGATGCGACTGGAGCCCCTCCCACCCGCTGCCGCCCATTGGCTGGCCGCGGGCCTCGTCGGCGAGGAGCAGCCCGGAGTCGCCGAGCGGATCGAGACGGCGGCGAGCGGGAACCCGTTGTTCATCGAAGAGATGGCCGCGTGGATGCTGGAGCGCGACGGGACCGACGATGAGCTCCCGACCACCGTGCGGGCCATGATCGCCGCGCGGCTGGACGCGCTGCCCCGGGAAGAGCGGGACGTCCTGTTCGACGCCTCCGTCGTCGGCAAGGTGTTCTGGGCGGGACCGCTCGCGTCACTGCGCCCGGACGAGGGAGATCTGGACGAGATCCTGGGGTCGCTCGAGCGCCGCGACCTGATCAGGTTGGAACGCGCCTCTGCCGTCGAAGGGGACCACGAGTACACCTTCCGCCACATCTTGATCCGCGACGTCGCCTACGCCACGATCCCCCGGCGCGCTCGGCGGGATCGGCACGAGGCCGTCGCTCGCTACGTCGAGGAAGCGGCCCCGGACACGGCCGCGGTGGCGGCGATCCTCGCCTACCACTGGCGCGAGGCGGGCGACCCCGAACGTGCGGTCACGTACCTGTTGATCGCGGCGGAACGTGCGGAGCAGGCCTGGGCGTACCCCGAGGCCGTGGCACTGTACGAAGACGCGCTCGGACTGATCCCGAAAGACGATGATCGGCGGAGGTCGATCGGGCTTCGCCGCACGGTCGCCGGCATCCGTCACGAACACACGGTGATGGAGGAGGAGCAGCTCAAACGGCTCGCCGCCGACGGCTCGGCCTAGTGCTTGCGGAAGTCGTCGGGCTCCACGTCGCCACCGATCTCGAAGATCACCTCGATCGTGTGACCACCGAGAGCCTCGGCATGCTCGTACACCATCGCTTCATTTGGTGATCGATAGATGCAGAACGTCTTGACGTCTCCGTCGGGCGTCGTCACGACGTGGCTGTGCTCCCAGGTGATGTCGGTGAACCGGTCGTCGATGAGCTCGGTGCTTCGGGTCGAGCGGATCTTCATGTGATCGTCGTCGACCCTGCCGAAGTTTCGTTGTACGAGGTAGCGAGGCACGGACTTCCTCCTGGTCGGGGACACGGAGGGTACGCTCACGGTGAGGCGCTGGTCAATCGCCCGGGCACGAGGTGCGGCGCTACGGACCTTCCAACTGGATCCGCATGCGCTTGTTCGCCTTGCCCTTGGACTCGGTCTTGACGACGCGGACCCGCCCAACCTCCCCGGTCGAGCGCACGTGCGTTCCGCCGTCGGCCTGCTTGTCGATCCCCTCGATATCGATCACACGGATCGGATCGATCCCTTCCGGAACCAGGTTGATCTTCGTGCGGATCAGGTCGGGGTCCTGGAGTGCCTCGGCGCGCGGGAGGAGGACGACGCGGACCGGACGATCCTCGGCCAGCCGGGCGTTGAGCTCGGCCTCGACGTCGCGGCCGAGCTCGGCGCTCATCGACTCGAGCTCGAAATCCATCCTCGCGATGCCGCCGGACTCCATGTTGCCGCCGGTCACCTTCGCGCCGTAGTCGGCGAAGATGATGCCGGATAATGAATGCAGCGCGGTGTGGGTCCGCATGTGCAGGTAGCGCCGCGGCCAGTCGATGTCGCACGTGACGGCGCTCCCGACGGGAGGCGAGTCACCCTCGACGACGTGCACGATCTCGCCCGTCTCGCGGGCCTTGACGGTATCCGTCACCGGCGTGACTTGATCGCCCCAGCGGAGGACGCCGGTGTCCCCCGGTTGCCCGCCCCCGCGCGCGTAGAACACCGTCCGATCCAACACGATGCCGTCGTCCGAAACCGCGACGACCATGGCCGCACACGTCTCGAGGTACGCATCGCGTGAGAAGAGGTCGTCGGTCACCGTCCGCGGATGCTATCGCGGCCTCAGACATCCGGCTCGACCACCCGCGCACCTCGAGCGAGGATCGCGACGACCGCCGCGGCGAGGATCAACCCGCCACCGACCGCCGTCGAGGTCGTGATCGGCTCCTCGAGGAACACGGCGGCGAGCACGGCAACGCTGAGGGGCTCGAGGACACCGATGATCGCGTTGCGCACCGCGCCGATGAGCTGCAGACTCGCGATCATGCAGACGAACGCTCCCGCCGTGAACGCCCCCATGCCGAGCACCCGAAGTCCCGCGGAGGAACCGGTCGGCGTGCTCCACCCATGGAACGCGAACGCGTACGTCAGGTTCGCCACCGACGCTCCGGCCGCGAGCCACGCGGCCGTGGTGAGCGGATTCGTGCGACGCAGTACCCGATCGGCAGCGGTCAGGTACCCGGTGTACGTCAGCGAACAGAGGATCGCGAGCGCGATCCCGATGGGCGCGATCTCCACGCCCGACCCGCCGATCACGACCACCGCGCTGCCGACGATCGCCATCGCGAGCGCGGTCACCAGACGCGCGGCGGGGATCCGGCGATCGAGCACGATGGCCGTCAGCATCACCCACACCGGATACAGGTAGAAGAGCAGCGTCACCGTCGCCGCGCTCCCATGGTTCAGGGCCGCGAAATACAACGCCGATTCCGACCCGTACCCGAGCGTCGCGGCGAGCGCGAGCCCCAGCCGTTCGCCGGGCTCGGGCGTCAGCGGCCGGCGCGTCGCGATCGTCACCACGGCGAGGATCACCGCGGCGACCGCGAATCGGAAGAACAGCAGAGCGAACGGCGGCTGCCCCCGAAGGAGGCCCTTCCCGAGGATCACGACGAACGAGAACTGCACCCCCATCAGGACGGCCAGCCCCGCGCCCGCCAGATCGCTCCTCGGCGGACCGAAGCGGGGCGCGGCCCCGTCGCTCATCCGAGGAACCAGGCCACGCGCTCGACCAGCTGCGGGATCGACGCGTAGAGCTCCTCTTCCGAGCCGAGCATGATCAGCTCCGCGTTCGGGATCAGCTCCCCGAGGACACGGCCGAGCTCCGCTGGGTGGATCGGATCGCCCTCGCGGGCGATCACGAGCGTGGGCGCGCTCACCCGCCGGAGCAGCTCGCGATCGGCGATCGCGACGTCCAGGGTCACCTCGCGAAGCGCTCGAGCGACGCCGAGAGGTTGCAGGTCCTGCCACAACAACATGTCGACCTCCCGGAGCCACGGTCGATCCCTGTACTCGCTCGCCCGGCCCGACCCACGCAGGATCTCGTCGATCGCCTCGTCGGCCGGGAGCGTTTCGAGCAGATCCGCTGTGCGCGCGAACCCCGCGACCTCGCTCCCGGATAGCGGAAGGTCGAGCGCGGCGGGCAAGATGAACACGAGCCGTTCGAACCGATCCGGCTCTTCGGCCAGGAGCCGGGTGATCGCTCCCTGCCCGAGCGAGGTCCCGACCGCCCGCGTGGCGCCGTACGCGCGCGCGACCGCGTCCACGTCCCCGGCGAAGTCCGCGAAGCGGTAGTGGCCGGGCTCGGGCGTCCCCGAGTGCCCATGACCCCGGAAGCAGAACCGAACCTTCGTGCCCGGCGCCATGGGAGTGAACGCCGACAGCTCCTTGCACGAATTGGTCAGGCCGTGCGCCAGCACCGTGACGGGATCGCCGGCACCATCGATCTCGACGTGGAGCCGCGTCCCGTCGTGCGCGAGGACCTCGGCCACGGCTCAGGATTCGGTGGACGTGGCCAGTTCGACCGCTTCGTCCCCTACGAGGTCGTCCTGCGGCGCGAGATCCGAGCGGATGCGTCGCGACCACGCGGCGACGAACGCCGTGAGGATGAGGAAGATCGCTCCGGACGCGACGAGGATCTCGCGCGTCCGCGCGGCGTCGCCCTCGATCCAGATGACCGACAGGATCGCCGCCGGCACGATGAACCCCAGGTTGTACGCGACGTCGTAGAGCGCGAACGCGCGCCCGCGGAAGTCGTCGGGCATCGCTTGCTGGGTGATCGTGTCCGTCGAGATCTTGCCGAGGAAGAACGAGAAGAAACCGACGAACAGCAGCGCGGCGAACGCGGCGACGGTGAGGATCCCGCCGAAGACCACCGTCGCAGCGCCGAGCAGGACCATCGAACCGAGCAGAAGCCTGACGGGCGGCACACGGTCCTTCAGTCGCTGCGCGACGATCAGACCGAGGGCGCCACCGACCAGCCCCCCGACCCCCGAAAGGACCTGCGAGAGGGTGCCGGCGTTGCCACCCTGCACCAGATTCTTCGCGTACAGGGCGAACGTCATCAAGACGAACCCCCAGAACTGGTAGCGCAGCATCTGGAAGGCGGAGAGCCCGAGCGCCGCCGCCGGCCTGCCGGCCACCTCTTCGACGCCGGCGACCACGGTCCGAAGGATCCGACGAACCTCGTGACCGAGACTCGTGTCGTGACGGCGTGCTTCGACGCGGCGCATCTGCCTCGAGACCACAGCGCCGACGAGGAGGACCGCCGCTCCGAACAGCACGCCGATCCACGGCGCGATCTGCCCGGCGACGATCGTGCCGACGCCGATCCCGAAGACCTGCGCGAGCCCGCCGCCCGCCTGAGAGAGACCGTTGCCCTGCAGGAGGTCCTTCCCGGAGAGCACGTCGGGCAACGCCGCGGACTTGACCGCGAGCGCGATGCGCGCCACCGATTGGGCAACGAGCAGCCCCACGATCAATCCGAGCGTCGGCCAGGTCCGGTGCTCCGGCGAGCTGGACCCCAAAGGGAGGACCACGAGGATCACGATCAGCGTGATCAGCGCGGCGCTCAGGATGTCGGCCCACCACGCGACCCGTCGTCGTTCGAACCGGTCGATGAACACGCCGACGAACGGGGAGAGGAACGTGTAGGGGATGTACAGGGCCAGGACGACCTTGAGCAGGTAATCGGCCGACGGCGCGACCGAGATGTCGAATCCCTTCTCGCCGCCGAACACCAACGCTTTGAAGATGGCTCCCTGCGCGACTCCCTGACCCGCTTGCGCCAGGAACTGGTAGCCCATCAGAACGGAGAAGTCGCGGTTCGAGAAGGCCGCGAAGAGGTCGTTGAAGAACCTGCCGAACGCGTCGAGCGGCCGTCGGAGCCAGCCATCGGCGAACCGGAGCGCCACCCCGATGCCGATCGCGACCCCGACGACGGCCCACCCTTTGGTCGTCGTGAGCGGTCCACGCCAGACGGCGAGCGTACCGACCCCCGCGAGCATGATCAGCACGACCGAGATCCCCGGGATCAGCGCGAACCGATCGATCGTCGAATCGAGGCCGAACCAACGTCTCGCGAGCCCACCGGGCACGACCAGGAGCAGCGCGAGGATCGCGATCACGAGCAGCGTGTGTCGGATGTTGGCGAGCGGTCCGGGATGATGCTCGAGCGCCTCGACGGTGGCGTTCGCGACGACGTTCGCCTCCCCGACCACGTCGGGCGGTGGCGACCACAACCCGGGTCCCTCGATGACGACGACGTCCGGGCCGATCGCGACGCCCTGCGCGAGCGCGGCCTCCAGGCGTTGCTGGCGCGATGCGTCGGTGCAGTCCTGGACGCCGTTGCAGAGTCCGCCGTAGTACTCGCGCACCAGGAACACCGCCGGCGGGGCCGGGTAGGTCTGCTCGCGCAGCCGGAGCTCCCCGAAATGGCTCTCGGCCGCTCGGTCGTAGCCGATGCTTCCAGACGTGCTGCGGGTCACCCGGCCGGCCAAGAAGTTCTCCAACGAACCGAGGTATGTCGCCTGGTACTTCGCCGAGGTGCCGGGGAGCCCCGTGCGGAAGACGTTCGTGTAGGTCTTGGCCCACCCGTAGGCGGTGTTGGTGTGCGTCGCCGGATCGTCGTTGTCGCCGTCGTTCACGATCAGGACGAGCGGTCGCGCTCCCGCGGCCCGCGCCACGACGTCGACCGCGGCGAGCGAACCGCGAACCGACACGTTCGGATACTGATTCGTCGCGCTGACCCACCGGTGCTCGACGCCATCGATCAGCAGGAACCCCAACGAGCCGAGGACCAGCGCGGACGCTGCGGCGACCGCGAAGACGCGGCGCATCCGCTCGCTCCGAGCGGACGCGACGGCGGCGAGACCGGCGATCGCGACCACCGCGACGCCGCCCAACGCCTGCCACGGGATCTGCGGCTTCGTCAGCGATGCCGCGTCGACGACCCACGCGACCGCGACGACACCGACGATCAGGGCGAACCCCCGGACGAGCGATCGTCGGTCCCGCTGGGTACGCGCCCACCAGATCAGCGCGAAGGCACCGAGCCCCACGAGCGCCATCGGTGCGGCGGTGGCGTTCATGAACCGGTAGTAGGGGACCACCGGGGAGTTCGGATCGCCCGACACCTGGGTGTCGGCGCCGAGTACGACCGACGCGATCCCCACCAGCGGGAAGAGCCACCAGCTGGCCGTGACGTCGAAGGCGTCCGCCGGCACCCGGCGGCGCCGAGCGAGCAGGATCGTCGAACCGATCGCCAGCGCGACGAACGGCACCACGATCACGGGCTGCATCGAGCCGATCCACTCGAGCAGCCGGTCGACGAAGAACGACTTCGTGTACGGGGGCGGCAGCGCCGCGTCCTTCAGGCTGGCGCTGGTCCCCCAGATCCCGATAACCCAGCTCCCGAGCCCGGCAAGCATGCCGAGCCCGACCGAGAGCAGCATCGGCCCATCGGACCTCAGCGCGTCGCCCAGCCGGAACCGGCTCGTGACGAAGTGGAAGACGAACACGGCCAGCAGCGTCACGCCGAAGAGCACGCAGGTCGTGGGGTGGGTGAATGCGGCGGCGATCCCGATCAAGAAGAGCGCGGTCCGGGCGCCCCACGAGGTTCGCGCCGCGCCGAGGAACGCCAGCATCAGGCTCAAAAGGAAGAGCACGGTGATGTTGTCGAGGTATCCGACGTAGGGGGTCGTCAGGAACAGCGCCACGGTTGCCAGCAGCATCGTGAGGAAGGCGACGGGATCCTTCCTGCTTCGTGCCGCGCCCGCCCCCAGCGCGAGCCCCGTGAGGATGGGCACCCCGAGCATCAGGAACTTCGCCATCGAGTACGTGTCGATGCCGACGACACGCTGCAGCAGGGCTCCCTCGACTGGGACGGTCACCCGGTAGCCGCCGGAGAACAGCCCGTCCGGGCCCCATTCCCGAACGACGGAGGCGGGGTCGTCCTCCATCACGACGTTCGCCCGCCAGGTGTACCAGGCGGGGTCACGGGTCGGAGCCGCCAGCGACGGGTCGGCGACGAACCGCCACCCCAACACCCCGAGCATCAAGAGCGTGGCGGCGGCGAGGATCCACCAGGACCCGAGGCGGGCCGCGGCGTCCGGCGGGCGGAGCCCGCCGGACGCCGCGGCCGGGCTCACCTGTCCGTCAGTGGATGTCATGGGATCTCCGGTCGAGGCTCGGCGAACGCCCGCGGGCGGCGGGACGCCGACCGCGGGCGAGTGTACAGCCCGACCCCTCCCCACATGCCTCCGATCAGTCCTCCCACGGGTCGACGCTGCGCTTCCGGCGCGGCGGAGGCGGAGGCGGGCCGGGCGATCGTCGCCGGAGCAACGTGACCGCCCCGATCAGGACCACGGCGGCGAGGATCGCGACGACGATCGAGCCGTTCCTCGTGCCGGCCGTGGGTGAGGGGGGCGAGGTCGGGCCCACCGGCGATTGCCCCACGGCGAAGAGGCCCAGCTTGCCGACCGCCGCGTGCACCGACTGCTGAGCGATCGCATCGTCGCTCGGGATCGCGGACCACGACCGCTGATCCTGGGAGCGGAGCATCGTGTCCGTGAACCCAACCCCTTGGAACAACAAGGGGTAGACGAGACCGAGCTCCCCCCGCGTGCGCAGCTGGCCGACCGAGGCTCCGCTCGGCTCGTACGTCGCTGACACCTCGACGACGTTGCCCGCGACGTGTATCCCCGCGGGAGTGATCGCGGCGGTCTTCGGTGCGAGCGGGGTGATGACGAGCTGCACCTTGGTGTCCTGCCCGTGGGGCGCGATGGCACCCTGGCCCAGGGCGAGGCTCGCTTGGAAGTCCCTGGTCGAGAACACGGTCGCGGCCGACCCTTTGGTGGGGTCCAACGCGATCAGCGATCGGCCTGCGCTCGGAGCCTGGTTCGAGGAGGCGAGCGGTGGCGGAGGATCGACCCACCTGTACAGTGGCGGCGGCGCAAGTCCGTCGAGGATCGGGCGACGCGACGCCGGGCCGAGCGAGCCGCTCACCACCGCACCCACGAGGTAGGCGAGGCACAACGCGATCCCGACGGCGGCGGCCCGTCGGCGCGGGCTCACGGCTCGATCCGGATCGCGGCGATCGGCGCGGTCGCGAACCGCTGCGGCCACACCACCGCTCGCACCCCCGGGCGCACCCATTCCCAGATCACGCTCATCGCCCGGAGGTTCGCACCCGGGTCCGCGGCGCCCGGCGGCGCGAACGCGAGACCGCTCCCGTTCGGAAGGTCTCCGATCGGCACTCGCATCCGGAGCGCCGCCGCCGCCGCGGCCTCGGGGGTCATCGCATCGGCGGCCGGGAGCACCATGTGGAACAGCGCCCAGGCCGCCGAGAAACCCGCGAGCGCCGCCGCGCTCATCTCCTCGTGGTAGCGGCC
>Ga0070706_100000246_pt1 | contig 66106 bp, 71 predicted proteins | sample KBSK5501metaG_FD_65476 | JGI IMG/M metagenome (GOLD analysis project Ga0070706, IMG submission 65476) | Corn, switchgrass and miscanthus rhizosphere microbial communities from Kellogg Biological Station, Michigan, USA - KBS K5-50-1 metaG | ecosystem: Host-associated > Plants > Roots >...
GCAACGCGCGGTCGTGCTCGACCGCGGCAGCGTCGTGCACGAGGGCGCCAGCGACGAGCTGATGGCCGATCGCGAGCGGCTGGATCGCTGGCTGGCGGTGGCGAAGCATTGAGCGCGTGCGTCAAGTCAATTCCATGCAGCGCTTCGCCGAACAGCGACGACGACCAGAAAGCAGACGCAATGGGGTCGAGTAGGCTTTCATCGGCTCGTCGCTTGTGAAGCTGTTCCGATCTCAAGCTGCTTGACTGTCTGCGCGGCAACCGCACCAGGCGTTGCTTGACCCCGACCCGAAGGCGGCTTGCGAGTCGCTGAAGTCGGCTGTTGTCGATGCCGACAGGAGCAATGCTAGCGCTAGCAGCTTGGTCTCGGAGGCATCGGCAGCGGGCTGCATACGCGTCTGAAAGCCGCGCGTCCTGGGCCGCTCAGCGGACTGCTGCAGCGCCTCGCCGATGGCGGCGAGCGCTTGATCGCGCGGCATGCCGTGATCAGGGAAGACGAGGTCAAGATCCACCGACAGCCGCGGCATGTCGCGGACGAACAGGTTGATCGCGGTGCCACCCTTCAGCGCAAACGTGTTGTTCGGCGAAGACGAGTGGCACCACCTGCGTGAGCAATCGAGCCGTATCGAGGTAGACCGCATTCATGGCTTCAGAATCAACAGCCCATCGTCGGTGCGCGACACCCAGCGGCGATCACTGCCGGTGGGCAACTGGGCCGGGTCGAGCTTCGCTGCCCAAGGCAGCGCGAGCTCGCGTCCGAGCTGCAGGCACAGCCGCACGGTTTTCACGCTCGTGCAGCGCTGCAGCAGCTTGCGCAGCACGACCGCGCGCAAGTTGTAGCTGCTCTCGGCCAACTCACGCGCCTCCTGAAGAGGCTGACGCACGCCCACATCGCTCAGCACTTCGAGCAAGGCCCGCTGTGCCTCGACGGAGTTGAATGCTCCGACCGTATCGCTCGCCCCGGTGCCAGTCAGTGCGCCGCACTTTCGTACGGACTGCAGCCAGGACAGCAGCCGTCAATCGTGCCCCTCGGCACGCCAACGCTGGTGACTCCGCTGACCAGCTGGCGCTGAAGCGCCAAGTTCATGGCGTGCGCCGCGATCCGCGCCGCCCGCGTCTCCACCTGGGTCGTGTCCCATCGCGTGGTGTAGGGGCGGCGCATCGAGGCAGGAGAGGTTGAGCGGTGTCGATCACGCCCGTGCCCTGATCATTTCGGCCAACCGCGCTGGGACTCCACGCCATTGCGATGGTGTACGCGAGCCGCTTCCAATGAGTCCCAAAGCCGCCCACGGCTCATAGGAGACAAGCATGAGATCCTCTTTCATCCGGCGCGCGTCCGCGGTCGCGCTGTCGATGTTCGCCGCTGCCGGCGCGGTCGCGCAGGATGCGTCCGCCTATCCCGGCCAGCCGCTGCGCATTGTCGTCCCGTACCCGCCGGGCGGCGCCACGGACACGCTCGCGCGCCTCGTGGCCACCAAGCTGCAGGAGTCGTGGCACCAGACCGTCATCGTGGACAACAAGCCCGGCGCCTCGGGCACGATAGGCAACGACATGGTGGCCAAGGCGCCGCGCGACGGCTACACGATCCTGCTCGGGATCACGGCGATCGTGCAGGTGCCGTCGTTGATGCCCAAGCTGCCATACGATGTCGCGAAAGACCTGCAACCGCTGGTCCAGGTGGCCAGCACGAATTCGGTGTTTGTCGTGCCGAGCTCGGCGGCGGCGGGCACGCTGAAGGAGTTCATCGCGCAGGCGAAGGCGAATCCGGGCAAGGTCAGCTACGGGTCGTACGGTGTCGGCACCTCGTCGCACATTCAGGGCTCGCTGCTGAACCTGCAAGCCGGCGTCGACCTGACGCACGTGCCGTACAAGGGCGCCGCGCCCTTGCTGCAAGACCTGCGCGGCGGGCAACTCTCGTCGGCGTTCATCGACATGGCCACGGTCCGGCCGCACCTCGAGCACGTGAAGGCGCTGGCCGTCACCGGCACCCAGCGCAACAAGACGCTGCCCAATGTGCCGACTTTCGCCGAGCTCGGCTTCCATTCGTTCGAGCCGGTCGGCTGGTTCGGCTTCTTCATGCCGAGCGGCGTAGCGCCTCCCGTTGCCGCGAAATTCACGAGCGAGGTCGCCCGCATCCTGCGCCTGCCCGACGTGGTGGCGCGCATCGAGTCGCTCGGCATGACGCCAGGCGAGCTGAGGGGCGAAGAGTTTGTGCGCGTCGTCAAGTCGGATGCCGCCATCTACGCTCGCATCATCAAGGACGCCAACATCCGCCTGGAGTGACCCTTTCATGACGATCAAGCGAAAGGCCTGCATCGCGGGGGCCTTCGAACATCCGCTGCGCAAGGCGCCCGACAAGACCACGGCGCAGCTTCACTACGAATGCGCACTCGGCGCACTGGCGGACGCCGGGCTCGAGTTCAGGGATGTCGACGGCTTTTTCTGCGCCGGCGACGCACCCGGCTTCGGCATGCTGGCGATGGTCGACTATCTGGGGCTGCGCGTGCGCCATGTCGACTCCACCGAGACCGGTGGCTCGTCCTACCTCATCCATGTGTCGCACGCGGCGCAGGCCATCGCCGCCGGCCATTGCAACGTCGCGTTGATCACGCTGGCGGGACGGCCGCGTTCGGAGGCAGCCAGCGGCGTCGCCGCGGCAGCCCGGCCCAACGTGCCGGAGGTGCCGTTCGAGGTGCCGTATGCGCCCGTCACGCTCAACGCCTATGCGCTGGCGGCGATGCGCCACATGCACGAGTTCGGGACTACCGCCGAGCAGCTTGCATGGGTCAAGGTCGCCGCATCGCACCATGCGCAGCACAATCCGCACGCGATGCTGCGCGAGGTGGTCACGGTGGACGACGTGCTGGCCTCGCCGCTCGTCTCCGACCCGCTGCACAAGCTCGACTGCTGCGTTGTCAGCGATGGCGGCGGTGCGCTCGTCGTCGTGCGGCCCGAGATCGCACGCAGCCTGAAGCGTCCGTTGGTGAGCGTGCTGGGCGCCGGGGAGGCGGTGAAGGGCCAGGACGGTGGGCGCGTGGACCTCACGTATTCGGGTGCAGTCTGGTCTGGACCGAAGGCCTTCGAAGAGGCGGGCGTGTCACCCCAGGACATCTGCTACGCCTCGATCTACGACAGCTTCACGATCACGGTGCTGATGCAGCTCGAGGACCTGGGCTTCTGCGCCAAGGGCGAGGGCGGCCGCTTCGTCGCCGACGGCAACCTGATCGCCGGGGTCGGCCGCCTGCCGGTCAACACGGACGGCGGCGGCCTGTGCAACAACCACCCGAGCAACCGCGGCGGCATCACGAAGGTGATCGAAGCGGTGCGCCAGCTGCGCGGCGAAGCGCATCCGAAGGTGCAGGTGCCGGGCTGCGAGCTGGCGCTGGTCAACGGTACCGGCGGACTGCTGGGCACGCGCCACGGCAGCGCCACCTTGATCCTGGGACGGGAGTGACGCTCATGACAATGATTCCCGAACGCACGCTGCCGGCTCCGATCGTCGACTCGTTCACCGCGCCGTTCTGGCAAGCCGCCGCCGAAGGCGTGCTGATGATCAGGCGCTGCAACGCGTGCGGCGAGGCGCACTGGTACCCACGCCCGTTCTGCCCGCATTGCGGCGGTGACGAGACCGACTGGGTGCGCGCGAGCGGCACCGGCACCATCTACAGCTACACGGTGACGCGCAAGGCCGGGCCGGTGCCGTATGTGCTGGCGTACGTGACGCTCGAAGAGGGCGTGACGATGCTCACCAACCTCGTCGGCGCCGAGATCGAGTCGCTGCACATCGGCCAGCCCGTGCGCGTAACCTTCCGCGAAGCCGAAGGCGGCGGTGCGGTGCCCGTGTTCGCGCCTGCGGACGCACGATGAGCGTCGATGAAGCGCCATTGCGCGGCGTGCGCGTCCTCGACCTCACCCGCCTGCTGCCCGGGCCGGTGTGCACGCAACACCTTGCCGATCTCGGCGCCGATGTGATCAAGGTCGAGGACACCGGCGCGGGCGACTACGCGCCGCCGGCACTGCGGGCGCTCGTCAACCGCAACAAGCGGGGCCTGCAGCTCGACCTGAAACAGCCCGAGGGCGCTGAGGCCTTCCTGCTGCTGGCGGGCGACGCCGACGTGGTCGTGGAAGGCTTTCGTCCCGGTGCGATGGCGCGGCTGAGTCTGGGCTACGCCGACGTGGCGGCGGTCAACCCGCGCATCGTCTATTGCAGCCTCACCGGCTATGGGCAGGATGGTCCCTACCGCGACCGGTCCGGCCACGACATCAACTACTGCGGCCACGCGGGCGCAGCCGATCAGGTCGGCGCCGAGACCGACCGGCTCGCCCTGTCGAACCTGCCGATCGCCGATCTGATGGGCGGCGCACTGACTGCCGCGATGGGCATCCTCGCTGCGCTGTTCGACGTTGCGCGCACCGGACGCGGCCGGCACGTGGACATCGCGATGGCCGACGGCGCGCTCGCGCACGCGGTGATGCCGCTCGCAACACTCGCCGCGCACGGCCACACCCGGCGTGCCGGCGCCGACACGCTCACCGGCGGCCTGGCCTGCTACGCGTTCTACCGCACCGCGGACGAGCGCTTTCTCGCCGTCGGCGCGCTGGAGCGCAAGTTCTGGGACGCGCTGTGCGACGTCATCGAGCGCGCCGATCTCAAGCGCATGCACCGCACCGGCGACGCCGCCGCCGAAGCGCGTGTGCGCGACGAACTTGCGGCGATCTTCGGCACTCGGCCGCTCGCGCACTGGGAGGCGCGTTTCGCCCGCGCCGACTGCTGCGTCTCGCCGGTCCACACGCTCGAGGAAGCGTTGGCCGATCCGCATTTCCGGGCGCGTGGCATGGTGTTCGAGAGCGTGCATCCGACTGTCGGCGCGATCGCGCAGCTCGCGTCTCCCGTCAAGATGTCGCGCCACGGGTTTGCGCTGCAGCGCCACGCACCACGCCCCGGCGAGCACACGGTCGAGCTGTTGCGCGAGGCCGGCTGCAGCGAGGAGACGATCGCCGCATGGCTGGAGAAGGGCGTTGCACGCGCGTCGTAGCATTCGTCGCGTGACGCACCACACCATCGCGATCCATCACGTCGAGCAGGTGCTGCAGGGCCCCAGGCGCCGGGGCGTGGCAACCGGGCCGCTGCTGCGGCGCGCCGGCATTCCCGAGGCCCTGATGGAAGCGCCGCTCGCGCGTGTCTCGCAGGAGCAGTACGCGCGCCTGTTGCGCGTCGTGCAGCGGACGCTGCGCGACGAGTTTTGGGGACTGTGCAGCCGGCCGCTGCGGCTCGGCAGCTTTGCGCAGTGCTGCCGGCTGCTGATCTACACGCCGACAGTGGCCGAGGCGATGCGCGTGGGCTTTCGCTATTTCCACGGCGAGCTGCCTGATTTCGTCGCACGCCTCGGCGTGGCCGACGGGGTGGCGACCGTTCGCATCGTGACGCCGCAGGCACCCGACCCGTCGCTGCTGTACGCGGAGCGCACGTTCCTGTTCTTCACCTTCGGCGTCTCGTCATGGCTGGCGGCGCGGCGCATCCCGCTGCTGCATGTCGACTACCGCGGCCCACCGCCGCCGAACGTCGCGGAGACCGCGCGTGTGTTCCAGGCCAAGTTGCGCTACGGGCAACCGCACTTCGGCCTGTCGTTCGACGCGCGCTGGCTGCAGCTGCCGGTCGTGCAGAACAAGCAGACCTTGCGCGAGTTCCTGCAGCAAGCGCCTGCCAACCTGCTCGTCAAGTACCGCGACAAGACCAGCATCACTGAGCGGATCCGGCGCCTGCTTCGCAGCCACCTGCGCGGCGAGATGCCGTCGCTCGACGAGGTCAGCCGCGTGCTCGGCATGACGCCGCAGACGCTGCGGCGGCGCATGCAGGAGGAGGGCCAGGGCTTCCAGTCGCTGAAGGACCATCTGCGGCGCGATGCGGCGATCGAGTACCTGGCCCGTCCCGACATGACGCTGCTCGACATTGCCGATCAGCTCGGCTTCTCCGAGGCGAGCACCTTCCATCGCGCGTTCAAGAAGTGGACCGGGGTGGCCCCTGGCGAATACCGGCACCGCCACCGCTGACACTTTGCGCCAATCGGATTGGCGGCGATGGTCATTGCCGCTATCGCCTCGGGCCGGCATCCTGAGGCCATTGAACAGGAGCCACATGTGAAGCGCGATGTCCATGTCGTCGGGGTCGGGATGATCCCGTTCACCAAGCCCGGTGCGAGTGATCCGTACACCGTGATGGGCGCACGCGCCGCCACGGCCGCGCTGCGGGACGCGAGGGTCGACTACCGTCGCGTGCAGCAGGCCTACGTCGGCTACGTCTACGGCGACTCGACCGCAGGGCAGGCCGCGGTCTACGGCGTCGGTCTCACCGGCATTCCGGTCTTCAACCTCAACAACAACTGCGCCACCGGATCGAGCGCGCTGTTCCTCGCTCGGCAGGCCGTCGAGAGCGGTGCGATCGAGTGCGCGCTCGCGCTAGGATTCGAGCAGATGCAGCCGGGTGCCTTGAAGGGCGCGTACGACGACCGGCCGTCGCCGGTGGCCCGCTTCGCCGAGACGATGATCGCCGTGCAGGGGTGGGACGACAAGGCGCCGCGCGCGGCGCAGTTCTTCGGCGGCGCCGGGCGCGCGTACATCGAGCAGCACGGCATCCGGCGCGACACGTTTGCGCGCATCTCGGTGAAGGCGCGTCAGCATGCCGCGCGCAACCCGTTCGCGGTGTTCCGCAACATCGTCACGCTCGACGAAGTGCTTGCCGCGCCAACCGTGTTCGACCCGCTGACGCGACTGCAGTGCTGCCCGCCGACCTGTGGCGCCGCTGCGGCGGTCCTGTGCTCGGAAGACTTCGCTCGCCGCCACGGCCTGGACACCAGCGTGCGCATCGCCGCGCAGGCCATGACCACCGACATGCCCAGCACCTTCGACAGCCGCGATATGCGCAAGGTGGTTGGCTACGACATGGCGCGTGCCGCGGCGGGACAGGTCTACGAGGCCGCGGGCATCGGCCCCGAAGCGCTCGATGTCGTCGAGCTGCACGACTGCTTCACCGCCAACGAGCTGATCAGCTACGAAGCGCTGCAGCTCACGCCGGAAGGCACGGCCGAGCAGTTCATCGTCGACGGTGACAACACCTACGGAGGGCGCCTGGTCACCAATCCGTCCGGCGGGCTGCTGTCCAAGGGCCATCCGCTCGGTGCCACCGGGCTCGCGCAATGCACCGAGCTGGTGTGGCAGCTGCGCGGCCAGGCCGAGCAACGCCAGGTCGAAGGCGCGCGGCTCGCGCTGCAGCACAACCTGGGGCTGGGGGGCGCATGCGTCGTGACCCTGTACGAACGAATCCAATGATTGATCGTCGCCACATCGGGCACGCGCTGCCGGCCTTCACGGTCCCTGTGGAAGCGGGCCGACTGCGTTTCTTCGCGAAGGCCACCGGCAACGTCGACCCCGTCTACGTCGACGAAGCAGCCGCGCGCGATGCCGGCCATCCGCAGCTGCCGGTGCCGCCGACCTTCTTCTTCTGCCTCGAGATGAACCAGCCGAATCCGGCCGCGATGCGCGAGCTGCTCGGCATCGACTACCGCCGGCTGCTGCATGGCGAGCAGCATTTCCGCTATCACGCGATGGCCTATGCCGGCGACAGCCTGCGCTTCGATCCGCGGGTCGCGGACATCTACGACAAGAAGGGTGGCGCGCTCGAGTTCGTGCGGCGCGAGACCACCGTCACCAACCAGCACGGCGCGCTGGTTGCCGAGCTGACCTGCGTCACGGTGGTTCGCCATGGCTGAGCTGCGCTACGACGACGTCGCGATCGGCACCGAGCTGCCGACGCTCCAGACCGAGCCGATCAGCCGCCTGACGCTCGCGCTGTACTGCGGGGCCTCGGGCGACCACAACCCGATCCATGTCGACAGCGACTTCGCACACGCTGCCGGCATGGACGACGTATTCGTGCACGGCATGCTGGGCATGGCGTATCTGGCCCGGGTCGTGACCGGCTGGGTGCCACAGCGCGCGGTCCGCGCGCTGGGCACGCGCTTCGTCGCGATCACGCATGTCGGCGACCGCATCACCTGCAGCGGCAGCGTGGTCGAGAAACTCGCAGACCGGCAGGTGCGGCTCGCGCTCACTGCGCAGGATCAGAGCGGCGCCGTGAAGCTGGCCGGCGACGCCATCGTGGAGCTGTCGTGATCGCGCCGTCATGGATGACCGATGACGTGGTGCTGTTCCGCGACAACGTGCGCAAGGTGTTCGAGCGCGAGTTCGCGCCGCTCGAGGAACGCTGGCGCCGCGAGCATCTGGCCGACCGCAGCGTGTGGCGCCAGGCCGGCGAGATGGGACTGCTGTGCACCAGCATTCCGCAGGCGTACGGCGGCGCGGGCGGCACGTTCGCGCACGAGGCCGTGGTGGCCTACGAGCAGGGCCGCGCGCTCGTCAACAGCTTCAGCATCAACGTGCACAGCGGCATCGTCGCGCACTACCTGCTCGCCTATGGCAGCGAGGCGCAGAAGCAGCGCTGGCTGCCGAAGATGGCGACCGGCGAGCTGGTGGCGGCGATCGCGATGAGCGAGCCCGGCGCCGGCAGCGACCTGCAGGCGGCGCGCACGAGCGCGCGGCTGGAACGTGCAAGCTCAGGCGATGTCTACGTGATCGACGGCGCCAAGACCTTCATCACCAACGGCCACCATGCCGACCTGGTCTGCGTGGTCGTGAAGACCGATGCGGCGCGCGGCGCGAAGGGCGTGTCGCTGCTGATGGTGGAGACGGCCGACCTGCCGGGGTTCCGCCGGGGCCGCCTGCTCGAGAAGATCGGCCAGCATGGGCAAGACACGGCGGAGCTGTTCTTCGACGGCGTGCGCGTGCCGGCGGCGAACCTTCTCGGCGACGAGGAAGGGCAGGGCTTCCGGCAGCTGATGCAGCAGCTCGCACGTGAGCGTCTGCTGATCGCGATCGGCGCGGTGGGGATGATGCAGCGTGCGATCGACGAAACGCTCGCCTACGTTGCGCAGCGCCAGGTGTTCGGCGAGCCGCTGCTCGCGATGCAGAACACGCGCTTCAGGCTAGCCGAATGCCAGACGGAGGCAACGATCACGCAGACCTTCGTCGACGCGTGCATCGAGCGCCAGCTCGCCGGCTCGCTGGACGTGCCGACCGCCGCGATGGCCAAGTGGTCCTCGACCGAGAAGCTGTGCCGCATCGTCGACGAATGCCTGCAGCTGCACGGCGGCTACGGCTACATGACCGAATACCCGATCGCGCGCCTGTATGCCGATGTGCGAGTGCTGCGCATCCTCGGAGGGGCGAACGAGGTGATGAAGGAGTTGATCGCCCGGTCGATGGAGCGCAACGCATGACAGAGCACAGCAGCCTGTGGGATCGCCTGGCCGAGTCGGCGCGCTGCTTTCCCGACAAACCGGCCGTGCGCTTCTACGGCAGCGTGCTGACGTACCGCGAGCTCGTGCGCCAGGTCGAGGCGCTGGCGAGCTGGCTGCAGCGAAGCGCCGGCGTGAAGTGCGGCGATCGCGTGCTGCTGTTCAGCCAGAACTGCCCGCAGTTCATCGTCGCGAGCTACGCCGTGCTGCGCGCCGACGCCATCGTCGTGCCGGTCAATGCGATGTGGACGGCCGACGAAGTGGCGCATGTCGTCGATGACAGCGGTGCGTCACTCGCGATCGTCGCGCGCGAGCTGGCGGAGCGTGTGCGGCCCAGCCTCGAGCGCGCCGCGTTGCTCGGCGCGCTCGTGATCGACTATGCCGACGCGCTCGACACGGACAGCGATCTCGCCGTGCCGAGTGAGATTGCCGAGCGGCACGCGCCGGTCCGCGACGCGCGCTTCGCCCGCTGGCGCGACGCGCTGGCAACGCAGGAGCCGCCGCTGCCGCACAGCGCCGGTGCCGACGACCTGGCGGTGCTGCCCTACACCTCAGGCACGACGGGCCGTCCGAAGGGCTGCATGCACACGCACGGCACGGTGCAGGCCGCGAACCGGGCGGCGGTCGCGTGGCGCAGCCAGACCGCCGATGCGGTGTTCCTCGGCATCGCGCCGATGTTCCACGCGCTGGGCATGCAGAACGGCATGCACCTGCCGCTGATGCTCGGCGCCAGCATCGTGATGCTGCCGCGCTGGGACCGGGACGCCGCGCTGGCGCTGATCGAACGCCACTGCGTCACCAGCTGGGCCGCACCGCCGGCGATGCTGATCGACTTCTTCGCGAACCCGGCCGTCACCCCGGAGAAGATCCGCAGCCTCGTGCTCGTGAACGGCGGCAGCGCGCCGATGCCTGTTGCGGTCGCCGACGCGATGAAGACGCGCTTCGGCATCACCTACAACGAGGGCTATGGCATGACCGAGACCGCCTCGTTCTTGTTCGCCAACCCGCTGCAGCGGCCGAAGCCGGGTTCGCTGGGCGTGCCCGGTCCCGGCGTTGACGCGCGCATCATCGACCCCGTCACGCTGCAGTCGCTGCCGCGTAGCGAAGTGGGCGAGATCGTCGCCCATGCCGCGCAACTGACGACCGGCTACTGGAAGCAGCCCGAAGCCACTGCGAAAGCCTTCGTCGAGATCGACGGCAGGCGCTTCCTGCGCACCGGTGACCTCGCCTGCGTCGACGCGGACGGCTACTTCTTCATGAAAGACCGCCTCAAGCGGATGATCATCGTCTCGGGCTACAAGGTCTGGCCGGCCGAAGTGGAGAGCATGCTGTACGGCCATCCGGCCGTGCATGAGGCCTGCGTGATCGCGACCCGCGATGCGCGCCAGGGCGAAGCGGTGAAGGCGCTGATCGTGCTCAAGTCCGGTGCATCGTTGACCGCGGCCGAGCTGGTCGCCTGGAGCCGCGAAGTGATGGCCGTGTACAAGGCGCCGCGGTTCGTCGAGTTCGTCGCCGAATTGCCGAAGTCGAACACCGGCAAGATCCTGTGGCGCGAGCTGCAGCAGCGGGAGCTCGCCCAATGAGTGATGCAGTTCTCTACGAAGTCTGCGACGGCGTCGCGACGATCACGCTGAACCGGCCGGCGCAGCGCAATGCGATCGACGAGGAGACCCGCACCGGGCTCGCGCGGCACATCGACCAGATCGAACGCGATCGCGCGGTGCGCGCCATCGTGCTGACCGGATCGGGTGGTGTGTTCTGCGCCGGCGGCGACCTGCGTTCGATCCGCGCGGCCGAGCTCGACAACGAGGGCTGGCGCCAGCGCATGCGAAGCGCGCATGCATGGTTCGCACGCCTGCTCAGCCTGGACCGCGCCATCGTCTGCGCGATCGACGGCCCGGCGTTCGGCGCCGGCTTCGGCCTCGCGCTGGCTGCCGATTTTGTGGTCGCGTCGCCGCGTGCACGCTTCTGCCTGTCGTTCATGCGGCTCGGCCTGGTGCCCGACTTCGGCGTGCTGCACACGCTGCCGCGCATCGTCGGCGTGCAGCGCGCGAAGGAACTGATGCTGTCGGCACGCGAGGTGCCGGCCGACGAGGCGCGAGCCCTGGGCATCGTCTCGGAGATCGTGCCGCACGATCAGCTGCTGCAGCGCGCGCACGCGATCGCGGCGAGCTTCGTGAACGCCTCGCCGATGGCCGTGAGCCTGGTCAAGCGAGCGCTCGCGGCGGCGCCCACTGACCTGCACACGATGCTCGAGCTGGAAGCCGACGCGCAGGCGCTGTGCTTCGGCAGCGCGACGCACAAGGCGGCGCTGACCCGTTTTTTCGACAAGCAACCGGCCCTCTTTCAATGGCCGACAGGAGACTGAAGCAATGAGCAGCATGATGGAAGGCAAGGTCGTGATCGTCACCGGCGCCGGCGGCGGCATCGGCCGCGACATCGCCCTGGCGATGGCGCGCGAGGGCGCCAAGGTCGTCGTCAACGACGTCGGCGCGTCGGTGAGCGGCGAGGGCAACGATGTCGGCCCGGCGCAGCAAGTGGTCGACGAGATCCGCGCGGCGGGCGGCACGGCCACCGCCAACACCGACAGCGTTGCCGACGCCTCGGCTGCGGCCCGCATCGTGACGACCGCGCTCGACAACTTCGGCGGGCTCGATGCGGTGATCAACAACGCCGGCATCCTGCGCGACCGCTTCTTCCACAAGATGAGCGTCGAGGAGTTCGATGCCGTCATCAAGGTGCACCTGTACGGCAGCTACTTCGTGAGCCGGGCCGCGGCCAACCACTTCAAGGAGCAGCAGTCGGGCGCGTTCGTGCACATGACCTCGACCTCCGGGCTGATCGGCAATTTCGGCCAGGCCAACTACGCGGCGGCCAAGCTGGGGATCATGGCGCTGTCGAAGTCCATCGCGCTCGACATGCAGAAGTTCAACGTGCGTTCCAACTGCATCGCGCCGTTTGCCTGGAGCCGCATGATCGGCTCGATCCCGACCGAGACAGACGCCGAGAAGGCGCGCGTCGAGCGAATGAAGCAGATGACGCCGGCCAAGATCGCGCCGCTGGCGGTCGCGCTGGCGAGCGGCCGGGGGCCCGCGACGAGCGGGCAGGTGTTCGCGGTGCGCAACAACGAGATTTTCCTGATGAGCCAGCCGCGGCCGATCCGCTCGGTGCACCGCGGCGAGGGCTGGACGCCCGAGACGGTGGCGCAGCACGCGCTGCCGGCGCTCGCCGGCTCGTTCTATGCGCTGGACCGCTCGTCCGACGTGTTCACCTGGGACCCGGTCTGATGGTCCGCGACCCGGAGATCCTCACCGCGCTGCTCGACAGCGTGCGCCGCTTCGTGCGCGAGCGGCTGGTGCCGGCCGAAGACACGGTTGCCGAGACCGATGCCATCCCCGACGACATCGTGCGCGAGATGAAGGCGATGGGCCTGTTCGGCCTGACGATCCCCGAGTCGTACGGCGGCCTCGGCCTGACGATGGAGGAAGAAGCGCTCGTGATGATCGAGCTGTGCCAGACGGCGCCGGCATTCCGCTCGCTGATCGGCACGACGGTGGGCATCGGCTCGCAGGGCATCCTGATGGACGGCACGCCCGAGCAGAAAGACCGCTGGCTGCCGCCGCTCGCCAGCGGCGAGCTGATCGCATCGTTCGCGCTGACCGAACCCGAGTCCGGCTCCGATGCGGCGTCGATCCGCACGCGCGCACGCCGTGGGCGCGACGATTCGGGCGAGCACTACGTGATCGACGGCAGCAAGCGCTTCATCACCAACGCACCCGAGGCCGGCGTGTTCACGCTGATGGCGCGCACCGACCCGCAGCAGAAGGGCGCGGCGGGCATCACGGCGTTCATCGTCGATGCAAAAACGCCCGGCATCTCGCTCGGCAGGATCGACCGCAAGATGGGGCAGAAGGGCGCCCACACCTGCGACGTGATCTTCGACGGCGTGCGCGTGCCGGCCGCCAACATCATCGGCGGCATCGAGGGCCGCGGTTTCAAGACGGCGATGAAGGTGCTCGACAAGGGCCGCATCCACATCGCGGCGGTATGCGTCGGCGTGGCCGAGCGGCTGCTGCGCGACACGCTGCGCTACGCGATGGAGCGCAGGCAGTTCGGGCAGCCGATCGCCGAATTCCAGCTCGTGCAGGCGATGCTCGCTGACAGCCGCACCGAGCTCTACGCGGCGCGCACGATGGTGCTCGACGCGGCGCGCCGCCGCGATGCCGGCGAGGACGTGAGCACCGAGGCGGCCTGCTGCAAGTACTACGCCTCGGAGATGGTCGGCCGGGTGGCCGATCGCGCGGTCCAGATCCACGGTGGCGCGGGCTACGTGGCCGACAACGGCATCGAGCGCTACTACCGCGACGTACGGCTGTTCCGCATCTACGAAGGCACGAGCCAGATTCAGCAGATCGTGATCGCACGCGGGATGGTCAAGGAGGCGACATGAACATGCCTTTGACCGTTGGAGCGTGCCGAGGGCGACGGGTGACCGGCTCCGTTCATGTCCCCCGGGCTCGGCCTGCGGCCAAGCCCTCCTCCTTTACTTCACTACGCCGGTCACCCGCCACCCTCGGCAGGGCATCGGGTTTGGCTCTCGTGGGCGGGCATCAGTGGTGCCCGATCAGGTCGACGGGGCGTTGTATGGAGCGAAGTAAAGGAGGAGGGTCGGGCGAAGCCCGGCCCGGGGGACATGAGCGGAATACAACGCCCCGGCGGCCTGATCCCGCGCCGCCGTTGGTAGGAGAACCGAAATGACAACCGCTCTCTTCGACTTCAAAGGCCGCACGGTGTTCGTCGCCGGCGGCAGCAGCGGCATCAACCTCGGCATTGCCGACGCGTTCGCGCGGCACGGCGCGTCGGTGGCGATTCTCAGCCGGTCGCAGGAGCGCATAGCCACGGCGCTTGCACAACTGCGCGCCCATGGCGGCGCGGCCGAGGGCTACAGCGCGGATGTGCGTGACGCCGCTGCGGTGGCCGGCGCGCTGCAGCAAGCGCACGCGCGTTTCGGTCCGATCGACGTGCTCGTGTCGGGTGCGGCGGGCAACTTCCTCGCGCCGGCGCTCGGCATGTCGTCCAACGGCTTCAAGACGGTGGTCGACATCGACCTGCTGGGCAGCTTCAACGTGCTGCGCGCCGCGCACGAGTTCCTGCGCAAGCCGGGCGCGTCGGTGATCAGCATCTCGGCGTCGCAGGCCTTCGTGCCGACGCCGTACCAGGCGCACGTGTGCGCGGCCAAGGCGGGCGTCGACATGCTGACGCGCACGCTCGCGATGGAATGGGGCGGCGACGGCATCCGCGTCAACTCGATCGTGCCGGGGCCGATCGAAGGCACCGAAGGCGTCCGGCGGCTCGCCCCGAACGACGCGGAGCGTGCCCGCATGACGGAGCGCGTGCCGCTGCGCCGCTACGGCAGCCTGGACGACATCGCCGGCATCGCGATGGTGCTGAGTTCGCCGCTCGGCGCGTACGTCACCGGCGTCGTGCTGCCGGTGGACGGTGGCATCTCGCTGTCGGGTCCGCGTGACTTCAGCGCGGCATGGGCCGCCACACGACGGGAGAGCTGAGCGATGTATCTGACGCAAGGGCTGCATCGTTCGCTGCAGCGGCATCCGACGAAGGTGGCGCTGCGCCATGTCGCCGGCGATACGCAGCGCGAGTACACGTTCGAGCGACTCGTGTCCGACATCGCGCGGCACGCCGCGGCACTGCGGGCGCTCGATGTGCGCGCGGGCGATCGGGTCGCGTTGCTGTCGCCGAACAACGATGCCTTGATCGCGCAGCTGTTCGCCTGCTGGTGGCTGGGTGCCGTCGCATGCCCACTCAATGTGCGCTGGAGCGCGGCCGAGCTGCGCCATGCGCTGGGCGACTGCGGCGCTTCGCTGCTGCTCGTGGACCCGACGCATGCCGACACGGCACGCGAGTTCGAAGAGGTCGTGACCATCGAGCCTGCCGACGCGCTGGCGATGCGCTCACGCGACTGCACGCCGATTGAAGACAGCCGCACCGGCGGCGAGGCGCTGGCGGCCATCCTCTACACCGGCGGGACGACTGGCCGCGCCAAGGGCGTGATGCTGTCGCATGCCAACTTCTGGTCGGCCTCGATGACCCGCGGCGCCGAGCTGAACAATTCGCCGGACAGCGTGACGCTGCTGGTCGCGCCGCTCTTCCACGTTGCCGGGCTGGGGCGGCTGATCGGGCAGAGCATCGTCGGCGGCTGCTGCGTCACGATGGCGCAGTTCCGCGCGCCCTCGGTGATCGAGGCGATCGAGCGCCATGGCATCACCGACATCATCGTCGTGCCGAGCATGCTGCAGTCGCTGCTCGACGATCCGTCGTTCGAGCCGGCGCGCGTGAAGAACCTGAACCGCATCGCGTTCGGCGCCGCGCCGATGCCGCCCGACCTGCTCGACCGCGCATTGGCCGCGTGGCCGCACGCCGAATTCTTCCAGGCCTACGGGCTCACCGAAACGGCGGGCGCGGTGTGCATCAACCTGCCGGTCAACCACACCGCACAGGCACGCGCGCACGGCCGGCTCGCGTCGGTCGGCCGCGCCGGGCTGGGAGCCGAGATCCGCGTCGTCGACGAGCAGGGACGCGACGTGCCGCGCGGAACGGTGGGCGAGATCATCGTGCGCGGTCCGATGGTCACGAGCGGCTACTGGGGCCAGCCCGACACCAGCGCGCGGGCGTTGCGCGACGGCTGGTTCCACACCGGCGACGGCGGCCGCATGGACGGCGACGGCTACCTGAGCATCGCCGACCGGCTGAAGGACATGATCATCTCCGGCGGCGAGAACGTGTACCCCGCCGAGGTCGAGGCCGCGTTGCGCGGCCATCCGGCGGTGGCCGATGTGGCGGTGATCGGCGTCGCCGATGCGCGCTGGGGCGAGGCGGTGCATGCGGTGGTGGTGGTGCGCGCTGGCCACGCGGACCGCGACGCGACCCCACCGCCCGACGAGCTGGTGGCCTGGTGCCGGCGCCAGCTCGCCGGCTACAAGTGCCCGCGCAGCTTCGAGTTCGTCGCCGCGCTGCCGCTCTCGGCTGCCGGCAAGGTGCTGAAGACCGAACTCAGGGCACGAGCCCGGCGAACGGCGGCATGACCATCGATGTGGCCGCCGTGTCGCGCCGCGATGCGTTCGCCGGCGTGCCCTTCACGCGCCTGCTCGGCATGCGGCGCAACTTTTCGGAGGGCGGCCGCGCGCAGCTGGTCATCGATGCGCGGCCGGACTTCGAGAACGTCATCGGCGCCATGCACGGCGGCATCGTCGCGACCTTGCTCGATGTGGCGATGGCCAGCGCTGCCGTGTCGAAGGTCGATTTCGAGATGACGGCCGTGACCCTCTCGATGAACAGCACGTTCGTGCGGCCGGGCCAAGGACAGCTCACCGCGAACGGCGAAGTGATCGGCGGCGACGACGGCGTGGTGCTGTGCCAGGCCGTGGTGCTGGACGAGGGCGGCGACGTGATTGCGCGCGCGCTCGGCTCGTTCCGCTACCTGCCGAACCGTTGACCAGAGGAGACAAGAGATGAGAAGGAGACAACCCATGACTGCGCTCGACACCTCGCGCGACAGCCCGCTCGACACCCAGCGGCGCGGCGCGCTCGGCCATCTGTTCGCCGCAGCGGCGTTCGCGGCCGGCGTGACGGCCGCACGGCCGGCGCGCGCCGAAACCTTCCCGAGCAAGCCGATCATGCTGGTCCTGCCGTTCCCGCCCGGCGGCTCGTTCGACCCGATCCTGCGCGCACTGTGCAACGCAGCGTCACAGGACCTCGGCCAGCCCATCGTGCTGATGCACAAACCGGGCGGCGGCGGCGTGACCGGCACCGCCACGCTGGCGTCGATGAGCGAGAGCGACGGCTACACGCTCGCGGTGATGCACAACTCGGTGATCCGCCAGCCCCTGCTGATGAAGACGGCCTGGAATCCACTGACCGACTTCACCTATCTCATCGGCCTGGCCGGGCTGTCCACCGGCGTCGCCGTCGCCGCCGACGCGAAGTGGCAGAGCCTGTCCGACCTGCTGGCCGACGCGAAGTCGCGGCCAGGCCTCATCAGCTGGGGCAACGTGGGCGCGATCAGCGTCAACCGCATCTATGCCGAGCGGCTCGCCAAGGCGGCCGGCGTGCGCTTCAACATGATCCCGTTCAAGGGCGGCAGCGAGGCGTTCCAGGCGCTGATCGGTCACCACCTCGACGTGTACGGCGACCCCGGATTCGGCCCGATGGCGGTTTCCGGCAAGGTGCGGCTGCTGGCCACCTTCACCGAACAGCGCCTCAAGCGCTGGCCGCAGGTACCGACGATGAAGGAGCTGGGCCACGACTTCGTCATCGAATCGGCAATCGGCCTGGTGGCGCCGAAGAATCTCGACCCGGCCGTCGCTGCTCGGCTGCACGCGGCGTTCAAGAAGGCGATGGACGACCCCGAGTACCGGCGCATGCTCGACGAGTTCGACATGTCTGCGCACTATCGATCGGCGCCGGCGTATCGTGCCTACGCCGAGGCGCAGCTCGTGAAGGAGAAGGCCATGCTGGACGAGAGCGGGTTCAAGCCGGAATGAGCGACGACTGCGCAGTGCAGGGGGCCCAGGACCCCCAAACGTCCGAGCGCCACATTCCGTTCCTCGCCTGGCTCGGCGCCAAGCGCGAACGCGTGGCCGACGGCGAGGCCGTCGTGGTGGTCGACCTCGTGCCCGAACTGCTGAACAACCACGGCGGCGGTCATGGCGGCGTCGTGATGACGCTGCTCGACAACGCGATGGCCAATGCCGCCCTGAGCCGCATCGGCTTCACGCGCGAGGTCGTGACCGTCGACATCCACGTGGCCTTCATGAGCCCGGCGACCGGCCGGCTCACGGCGACAGGGCGCGCCACCGGCGGCGGCCGATCGGTCTGCTTCTGCGAGGCCGACATCGCCGATGCCGACGGCCATGTGGTCGCCCGGGCCATGGGTACGTTCCGCTATCGCGACTCGACCTGAGCGTCAGCGGCACGATCGACGCATGGACGAGACGCCTTCCCAGAGCCTTCCCAGATGCCTTCCTATGCCGACCGGCTCGGCCGCACGACGCAGCTTGACGACGTGATCACTGCATCGCCCGTGAAGGCGATGTCGCCCACGCTCGATCGTGGGATCGGCGTTGACGGCCATCCGAAGCGCGGCAGCTTCCTGCCACCGGTGACGCTGCCGCTGCCGGCCTTGCTGCCCCCTGGCGTGCCGGATACGGCGAGCGCGCGCATGGACCCGGTGCCGGCGCTCGGCCAGCGCACCGACACGATCCTGCGCGAGCTCGGCTACGCGCCCGAGCGGATCGCCGCGATGCGCAGCGCGAAAGCGGTTTGACCCATGAACGAGCATCCCTCCCGGAGCCTGGCGCGCTTTGCCGCCACACTGCGATTCGATGACATTGCGCCCGCGGTGCTGCGCCGCGCGGAAGATCTGTTTCTTGACTGGTTTGGCTCAGCGCTCGCAGGCAAGAGCGCACGTTCGGTCGAGACGATCGCACGCTTCGCGCAGGAACAAGGCCCCGCCAACGGACCCTGTGAAGTGCTGATTTCGCGCCAATGGACCAGCCCGTACTTCGCAACCATGGTCAATGCCGCGGCCTCGCACTTCGCCGAGCAGGACGACGTGCACAACGGCTCGGTCTTTCATCCGGCCGCGGTCGTGTTCCCCGCCGCGCTCGCAACGGCGCAGGCCCTGGGCCGCTCCGGTCGCGACCTGCTCGCCGCGTCGGTTGCGGGGTACGAGGTGGGCATCCGGGTGGGCGAGTTTCTCGGCCGCGCGCACTACAAGGTCTTCCACACCACCGGCACGGCCGGCACGCTGGCCGCCGCAGCCGCCGTGGGACATCTGCTGAGACTCGACGCCGACCGCATGCTGCACGCCTTCGGCTCCGCCGGCACTCAGGCGGCGGGGCTGTGGGAGTTCCTGCGCGATGCGGCCGACTCCAAGCAACTGCACACGGCGCATGCGAGTTCGGCCGGTCTGATGGCGGCACAGCTCGCGAGCCAGGGCTTCACCGGCGCGCGGCGCATCCTCGAAGGCGCGCAAGGCATGGCGGCGGGCATGACGAAGGACGCCGACCCTGCGCGCCTGGTCGACGGCCTGGGGACACGCTGGACGTTGGCCGAGACCTCGTTCAAGTTCCACGCCTCGTGCCGCCACACGCATCCGGCCGCCGACGCGCTGCAGGCTGTGATGCGCGAACACGACCTGCGCGCCGACCGCATCGCGCGCGTGATCACCCGTGTGCACCAGGGAGCGATCGATGTGCTGGGGCCGGTGCTGGATCCGCAGACGGTCCACCAGGCCAAGTTCTCGATGGGCACGGTGCTCGCGCTCGTCGCGCTGCACGGCCACGCGGGACTGTCCGAGTTCGATGCGCACTATCGCGACCCGGATGTCATCGCGTTTCGCGACAAGGTGCGTATGCAGCTCGACGCCGAAGTCGACGCCGCCTATCCCGCACGCTGGATCGGCAAGGTGGTGGTGGAGACCACCGACGGCCGAACTCTCGCCGCGCGTGTCGACGAGCCGAAGGGCGATCCCGGCAACACGCTGACGCGGCCCGAGCTCGAAGACAAGGCGCTGCGGCTGGCCGCCTATCGCGGCGCGGCGAGCGTGGATGAGATGCACCGCGTGATCGAGCGCATCTGGGCGCTGGCCGATGCGCCGCGCGTGGAGCCCTTTCTTTCATGATGCCGCGTTCCTACCTGTTCGTGCCGGCCGACTGGCCCGAGCGCTACGCCAAGGCGCTGGCGTCGGCTGCGGACGCCGTCATCGTGGACCTGGAGGACGGGGTGAGTTGCGGGTACGTCGATGCGAGGTAGGTCGAGGGCCGTGCGACATGCTTGGCTGGCAGCCACTGTCCAGCCAGCTGGAGTTTCAATCTGCACGCGATCCGTGAGGGCTGTGCGACGTGTCTTCGCCAAGCACCAGAGGCAGCTCGACGACGTTTCAACCCACGCGCGACCCGTGAGGGCCGCGCGACCTGACTCGAAGAGTTGCACGTTGGTCGTGACGATGAGCGGCGCGTCCCAGTTTTTCGCAGTCGAGACGGCCGCGCGGCGTTTCATATGGCTCGACGGTCCAGAACAGCACCTCGCCGCGTGCTTTCAGGACATGGAAGCGGTAGCGCGGTCCGTCCACCAGGCGTCAGCTGCAGCGCGCGCCTTGCCAGGCTCCGCGTTCACAAGTAGCCGTGAACACGGTTCGCTCGTCCTGCAACGTGATCCAGTCGCTGGCCCAGACGACGCCGACCAGCATGAGCAGGCACGCGACGGCGGCCAGCCAGTATCCGAAGCGGCGTCCACCGGCCACTGTATGCGCGCCAGCCGTGCCGCGACGTGACCCATCTGCCATCGAAGATTCCAAACCTACCCCGCGAATTCGCAGCCCTGCCCAGCCAGCGGCGCAAGAATACCCAGTACGAATTCGTGTCGGCGCCCGTCGCTTGACGATAGCTCGACGCTTGTCTGCCAGGCTGTATTGGCCATGAACTGGCCCATCGAACCTTCCTGCGGTGCCGATGCTTGAGCGCCCGATGGCCGCCGCATCACAACAATCGCACCATCGATCGACCGGATGTCCTCCGGAAAGAACTTGACGAACTCCGGCCGCGTCACGTCGATGACACGGGGCTGACCGCCATACCGCGCCGCCAGCGCTGCACCCGTGGGGCGATCCGTCAACACGAAGCGCAGCGGCGCCGCGCAATGAAGAGCCCATTTCTTTCGCACTGCCTCGGCCAACTGCGCGGGCGTCGGTGGCGGCACGGGATGCGGCGTCGGATTCAGGTTGGGAAGACGCCCGCCATGGGTCGTCACCAAGACCCACAACAAGCCTTGGGCCACCACGCTGGCGAGCATCGCGTTGCGCAGCATTCGGGGTTGCACGTCGATGGCGAAGGGACGCGCGCCGACCAGCCAGAACGTGAACAACACGTGAAACGTGGTCCCCCAGCCGACCAGCAGATGGGCACCGGTCAGAGTTGCGATGACGACGGTGAGCACGACGGGTCCGAACCCGACCAGCGTGAGAAACGGGCCCAGCTCGACGCCGTGCTCCGGTGCGGGAGCGAGAGCGGTCCGGCGCGCCCCTAGGCGCAAGAACGCGAAGATCAGCAGGGCGGGCGCCACTTTGGCGAATTGGCTGGAGGCAAAGCCCCAGACCGTCTTCAGGCATTCGATGCGGGCAACATCGGACGGGAACACCGAATTCACCGCATACGCGTTTGGCGACCACGGGTCATTGGCGCGAACTGCCAGAAGGTACGGCGAGATCACCGCGATGCCGACCAGCGCCGCGACGCAAAGGCCCTTCCAGATGGTCAGGTCGCTCAGCCGGCGTGTCCAGATCAGATAGAAGGCGAACGACGCGAACAGCACGACGGCGCTGAATTTGGCGAGCATCATCACGCCGCAGCTCAAGCCGAACAGAACCCAGTCGAGCCGGCGCATGCGTGTCAGCGCCCGATGGAACAGCACGATGGCCAGCAGCGCGAACGGGAGCTGTACGGTGTTGTGATTGAAGTACGCGGTCCCCGCGTTCAGGTACTCGATGTTCGACAACAAGATCGCCGCAAGTGCTGCACGACGTGCGCCGATCAACGGCCGCGCGAACACATAGAGCAATAGCATCGTCGCCACCGCGCACAACGCGCCCAGCACGTAGGTCGCGCCGATGGAGGCGCCGAAGACCTGATTGGAGGCGAACAGGATCCAGGTCGGCAGGGGTGGATGCTTGCCGTACTCGAGCCGCAACCCCTGACTCAGCAGCACCTGCTCCAGGCTGTCGTCCGGCGGCGCAACGGCCAGCACGCCGCAAAGCACGCCCCAGATCGCGATCTGGAACAGTGCGACCAGGAGAACACAGCCGGTCGAGCCGGCGAGATCTCCGCCGAGCACTGCGCGAAGCGTGGCGTTCGAGAGCCGTGCGTGCGCGGCCAGCCTCCGCAAGGCGAATTCGAACCCCATGCGCCGTGCTACGCGTGTCGCGCAGAGCGCAGTCGATTCGTGGTGGCGAACGGTGAGCCTAGAGGGGGCGCAGCGTGGTGGCGCTCAGGCGAGCCGAAGATGCTGTCAAGATCGATTCGCACGGTTGGCCCTCTGTGCCTGCCTGCTGAGGTGGGAACTCATTGTAAACAATTGTGACGGGCCTCTTGTTCGCGATGGCATCACCGCCGGCCATCGCCGGCATGTCGCGCAGTCGGGGCTCACCGGCGCTGCTGCAGCGCCATGATCAAAGGGCACGATATCGTGCCGCGCGCATTGCCGCAGTCCCTCACCAGGCGTGCCAGGACGGATTCGATCCGGCGCAGGTCTGCGAGCTTCTTGCGAACGTCGTCGAGCTTGTGCTGACCCAGCGCGCGCGCCTCGCGGCAATGCGCGCCGTCGTCGAGCGCAAGCAGGTCGGTGATTTCGGCCAGGCTGAAGCCCAGGCCTTGCGCCGCCTTGATGAACTTCACTCGCGCCACGTCCGCGTTGCCGTAGCGGCGGATACCGCCGCTGGGCTTATCGGGTTCCGCCAGCAGGCCCTTGCGCTGGTAGTAGCGCACGGTCTCGACGTTGACGCAGGCTGCGGCGGCAAACGCACCGATGGTCAGCCGTTCCGGCGTTGTGCCCAATGCTTGACTCCGTAGTTGACTACGGAAGTATGGTGAGCTCACCAAAACAGCTTGGAGCGCCCAAGTGGAATGGATCACGCGCGTCGCTGACAAGGCAGGAGTCGCAGGCTCCGTCGTCTCCGCGGCTGCGTGCCCTGCCTGCTTCCCGGCGCTTGCGAGCCTGGGTGCCGCCATGGGCCTGGGCATCTTCGCGCAGTACGAGGGCCTGATCATGACCACGCTGCTGCCGTGGTTCGCGGCCACGGCGCTGGTTGCCAACGCGCTCGGTTGGCTGCGCCATCGGCAATGGCACCGCATCGTGCTGGGCCTGATCGGACCGGCAATCGTGCTTGCGGCCCTGCTGGTGTTCCCCGGCAAGGACTGGTTTGCGGAGTTGCTGTACACCGGACTGGCCAGCATGGTCGGTGTTTCGCTGTGGGATCTCTTCTCGCCGGCAAACAAGCGCTGCGACACGAGCGGCTGCGCACCCCCGCGAGCCCAGCCATGATGCGCGAGCAGCGTGCGCACGGCGGCGTGATTCTCGGCTCGGTGTTGACCTGCCCGCACTGCGGCCACGCCAAGCACGAGAACATGCCCGTCGACGCCTGCCAGTTCTTCTACGAATGCGAGAGCTGCAAGACGCTGCTGCGCCCGAAGCCCGGCGATTGCTGCGTGTTCTGTTCGTTCGGCTCGGTGAAGTGTCCACCGGTCCAGGGCGCGCAGTCATGTTGCAGTTAGTTGGTGGGCAGCTCTAGTAAGCAGCCGCCCGGCCGATCTTCTTCCACAGCCAATGATCGAGCGACACCGCACCAGGCCCTCGGCACAGCAGGACGAGCAGCATCGCCGCCCACTGGATATGTGTAGGCCATGCCAACGGATACACGAAGACTTCAATGACCACCGTCATGCCCAGCAGGACGGCGGCAGCGGGTCGGACGAGCAGGCCCAGCACGAGCAGGATCGGCGCGCTCAGCTCGATGCTCGCGGCAATGTAGGCCGCCGCCTCCGGCGGCAGCAGCGGTACGCGATACTCGTCGGTGAACAGCGTGACGGCCGTGTCCCAGTTCGCGAGTTTTGTCATCCCGGAATTCCAGAACACCGTCGCCACCGCGAGGCGCAGCGGCAGTGCGAGTAGCGCGTAGGGCACCGCCTCGAGGCGATCGCGGACGCGTGCAAGCAGATCGGTCACGGTGCTGGCTCCTCGGTGGACACGTGAAACGCGACGCAGCGCCCCGCCAGCAGGTGGTGCGCGAGCAGCGCCGGCGCGTCCACCCCGTGAGCGAGGCCGAGCGCGACGCCCAGCGGTTGCCCGCCAAGCAGTGCGGCCGCGAAGTGCCACGCGCCCTCGTCGAGGCGCATGACGTCGAGTTCATCGACCCGTCGCTCCACCAGCAAGTACACGGGCTCCTGCAAGTCGATCGCCGCCATCGCCGCGTCGTCGTGCTGCAGCACGGCGCGCCAGATCGTGTCGACTGGGAACGTCGAGTGCAGCAGCGAGATCGACGGATGCGCGACAAAGCACGCTCGATCATGGTCGCCCGGCGCGACGCCAGCCAATGTCGACGGGTCGAGTGCCGATGCGTCTGGCGCATGCAGCGCACCGTTCACCGCCCATTCGAGGCGCGCCACATCGGCCATGTAGGCGAGTGTCGCGGCAGGCTCGAAGTGCTGCAGAAAGCCCGGAAACTCGGCGCCGTAGGCGTTCAGATCGGGGCTCCGGGGCGGCTGCCCGCGCGCGAAGACTTGCGCCGCGCCCTCGAAGAAATCGCCGCCGACCAAACGATGTACCGCCGGAAACGACAACCTCAATGCGTTGGCGAGCGTCCCGAGCATGGTGTTGCGATAGATGCTCAGCCGTTGCCGAGGCAAGAGCCCTGCGCTGACGATGTCGGCCAGCGCATCTTCGCCAGCATCCTGCAGCAGGCTGCGGCGCATCGCACGCTGCACGTCACGCAGCGAGGGCATGCTGCGCCTCCGCGAGCAGCGCGGCGGCCTTTGCCGACTCGCCCAGCAACACCTCGAGGGGCGGAATGTTCGTATCCCATTCCACCAGGGTCGGGACCGGGCCGAACCGCGCCAGCGCCTGCGCATACAGTGCCCAGACCTCCGGCGCGACGCGCGAGCCGTGGTCGTCGATGCGCAAGTCCTGCCCGTCGTCCAGTCTCTTCAGCGTGTGGCCCGCGAGGTGGATCTCGCCGACCGCCTGTGGGGGCAGCGTGGCCAGGTAGCCCTCGGCGTTCCATCCATGGTTGCACGCGCTGACGTAGATATTGTTGACATCGCACAAGATGCCGCAGCCGGTACGCTGCGCGACGGCGGCGAGGAAATCCCACTCGGGAATCGTCGAGTGCCGGTAGCGCAGATAGCTCGACGGGTTCTCGATCAGGATGCGCCGCTGCAGGAAGTCCTGCAGTTGTTCGACATGGCGGCAAACGAAGGCCAGTGCTTCTTCGGTCATCGGCAGCGGCAGCAGGTCGGCCAGATGGGTTCCGTCGACGACGCTCCAGGACAGGTGTTCGGACACCAGCCCGGGCTCGATGCGGCGTACGACCTCGCGAACGCGCCCGAGGTGCGCGGCGTCGATTCCGTCTGCACTTCCGAGCGACAAGCCGACACCGTGCAGGGACACCGGGTAGTCGTGCCGGATCGCCTCCAGCGTGTGGATGGACGAGCCGCCACCCATGTAGTTCTCGGTGTGCGCCTCCAGCCACGCAACATCGGGCTGCGTCTGGAGCACAGCCTGATGGTGCTGGAAGCGCAACCCGATGCCTGCGGCAACAGGTATCGCGGCGCATTTGCCGTGCATGGCAACGCCGGTGGTCAGCTCGCCTTCGCGCTGCCGCCCTGGATCTTGCTGCAGTCGCCGGCCGGCAGCAGGACGAAGGACTTCGTATCGCGCGCTTGCGTCGACTGGCCCGCGCACGAATGCGCCCCCTCGGCGCAGTCGTTCTTGCCGGCGACGTTGATGCCGTAGCACTTCTCCAGCTTGTTGGATTGCATGCGCATCATGTTGTCCTTGACGACCTGCGGCGCCTTGCTCATGTCCATGCCTTGGGCCTGGGCTGCCATCCCCGATGCGGCCATGACCAGGCCCAGTGCGGTGGACAGTGCGGAACCTGCAAACAGCTGACGATCCATGGTTTCACCTCTCGCGTTGAGGTCTCGGGCCGAGACCGACAGCCGACAGTTCGCCGCGAGGCGGCAGAAGGTTACGGGTCACGAAAGAAAAATAGTCGCGTCGGCGCGCCGCGATGGCGGCTATCGTTCGATTCGTGAGCAATGCCCGTGATCACGTCCCACGGCTGAGGCTTGTCCCTCACGCCGAGTCACCACCGGAGGCACCCCCGGCGGAGGAGCGCGAGGAGGAACACGCGGCCAAGGCGCCCGTCGCGGTTCGCGAGTTCGACTGGTCCATCCTGATGGCGCGCGCCCAGGCGGGCGAGCGTGGCGCCTATCGGCGCCTGCTCGACGAGATCACGCCCTACCTGCGTTCGCTGGCCGTGAAATCGCATCGCGATCCGAACGACATCGAAGACACGGTCCAGGATGTCCTGCTCACCGTGCATGCCATCCGTCATACCTACGATCCGTCCCGCCCCTTCGGCCCCTGGCTGGTGGCCATCGCGCATCGGCGCATCGTCGATCGGCTGCGCCGCCAAGGTCGCATGCGGCAACACGAGACACCGATGACGCCCGACCATGAAACCTTGGCGGCCACCGAGGCGAACTACCCTGAGGCGAGTGTCGACGCCATGACCGTGCGCGACGCGGTGGAACGGCTGCCGCCGGGACAACGCGACGCGATCAAGCTGATGAAATTGCAGGAGATGTCTCTGCGCCAGGCGTCGGCCATCAGCGGGATTTCCATCACCGCGTTGAAGGTGGCGACCCACCGAGGATTGAAGACCCTGCGCAAGCTTCTCACCGGATCGAGCACCGAAGCATGATCAGGACGACCGATCTCATTGAAGCCCTGGTGGCCGATGCGCGACCGGTGCGTCGCCTGCGGCTACCGATGCGGCGCGCGACCCTGTGGCTGCTGCTGCCGGCGCTGATATTCGGCTTGCTGGTCGTAGGCCACGGTGTGCGCCCCGATCTTGCAGAACGTGTGGGGCAACTGGACTTTGTCGTCGGCACGGCGGCGTCGATGCTGACAGGGACGCTCGCGGCGATCGCGTCGTTCATGCTCAATGTGCCCGACCGCTCGCGCAGCTGGGCCCTGCTGCCAGTGCCGGCGCTGCTGATTTGGCTGGCCACCCTCGGGCATGGATGTCTGGTGAACTGGGTGGACCTCGGGCCCGACGGCGTTCAACTCGGCGAGACGGCGCGCTGCTTCGGGACGGTTCTGATGACAAGCCTGCCGCTGGCGCTGGCAATGTTCGCGATGCTGCGACGCGGGTCCCTGTTGTCGGCAAACACGATGGCCCTGACGGGAAGCCTGGCTGTGGCGGCGATGAGCGCGACCGCGATGTCGATCTTTCACAGCCTCGACGCGACCGTGATGATCCTGGTCTGGAACCTGGGCGTCGCTGCGCTCATCGTCGTGGTGGGTTGTTTGCTGGGTCGCCGGTGGGAGCGAGCGGCAGCATGATCGGTCGGCCGCCACGTCGCTCGTGGTCACATCGCTTGTGCCAAAGCCACAGCACCGGCCGCATTTGCCAGCGCCGCAGATCTGATGGTTAGTGATCGCCGCCGCATTGCTGTGACGATGGAGCGATGGAGCTGGCCCGCTGAGAGGCGGACATCTGTCCAGAGTACCGGCTCTTGCTTATCGCCCACCAGGTTTTGACGGAATGAAGAGGCTGTGCGCTGGGCGGCAACTAGCTTCCGACGCAAGGTGCCAACGGGGCCAGCGGCGTTCTGTCGCGGCGCGGGCACCCTCGGCGCGTTCACCAACAACTGGTACTCGACAGGTCGATGCCCTGCAGCGGTCCGATGGTGCCCGAACCACCGCAGTTTCCACGGAGTGTTGACGCATGGATCTCATCCCTCGACGCCGCATCGCCCTGGCCGTGTTCACGCTCGCATTGGGCGCACCCGCATACGCCGCAGGCGGCGATGTGCAACGCGGCGCGCAAGCGGCGCGCACCTGCATGGCCTGCCACTCGTTCACGCCCGGCCGCCACATGACGGGTCCGAGCCTTGCCGGCGTGTGGGGCCGCAAGGCGGGCAGCGCCGAAGGCTTCTCGCGCTATTCCGAGGCCCTGAAGCGATCTGGCCTGGTCTGGGACGAGCAGCACCTGGACGCCTGGCTCAAGGACCCGGCCGCGCTGGTGCCCGGCAATGAGATGGCCTTTCCCGGCATCGACGACGAGCGCACGCGCGCCGACCTGCTGGCCTATCTGCAGGCCGTGTCGACCGGACGCGTAAAGGCGCCCGATCGCGGGCTGCCGGACTTGAAAAAGGCCGCTGCCGACGCGCGCGTGGTGTCGATCCGCTATTGCGGCGACGGCTACCGCGTGGCCACGGCCGATGGCAAGACGCACACCTTCTGGGAATTCAACCTGCGCTTCAAGACCGACGGCAGCGCCGATGGGCCCGCCGCAGGCAAGCCGGTGCTCCTGGGCGCCGGCATGCAGGGTGACCGCGCCGCGGTGATCTTCTCGCGGCCTGACGAGATCTCCACTTTCATTCGGCGGGAGTGCGCATGACCACGAGGCGCAAGGCCTTGCTCGCGGGCGCCGTCTTCATCGCGCTGCTGGCTGGCGCCGGCGTGTACCGCCGCTGGGCCAAGGCCGACGGGCCGCAGGCCGGGCTCGCGCTGCACGCGCAGCCACGGCCGCTGCCGCCGCTCGCCTGCAGTGACGTGCAGGACAAGCGCACGAGCCTCGCCGACTTCCGAAGCCGCGTCGTGCTGCTGAATATCTGGGCCTCCTGGTGCGGCCCCTGCCGCGAAGAGATGCCCACGCTCGACCGGCTGCAAGCCGCGCTCGGCGGCGCGAACTTCGAGGTCGTTGCGCTGTCCATCGACACGGGAGGCCTGCCCGTCGTGCAGGCCTTCTTCAAGCAGCGTTTTGAGGAGCAGACGGAGACACGGCATGAAGCAGAAGAGCCTTGCGATGGCGGCCGACCAAGGAGCGGGATTTGAGCGCTACCGTAAGCCGACGCGGCGCGACGAGTTCCTGCAGACGATGGAGGCGATCGAAGCGCAGGCGATCGCGGTGTATGTCCGCAGCGCGCCTACTTTCGTCGCCTTGCGCACTAACGCCCGACCGGAGACGCCGGACGTGCCTTCGTCACGGCGCTCGCCATGATCGGCCGCAGAAAACGCGTGGCGACTTCGATCTTGCCGTCAGGCCGGTACGGTGACTGGGCGAAGCAGTCGACTCCCGAAGGCAGGGCGATTCCCGCTTGTGCTGAACGGGTCCAGATGTGAGCGTCGATGGCGATGTCGTTAGGTTCGTCGAAACAGCTTCGCGACAGCGCGCGTATCTGCGGCCAGCGCTCGAAGGTGAGGCCGAGCGTGGTGCTACACCGGGCGCAGAAGTGGACATGGACCTTGAGTCCGCTCGTGTCCGAGGTGTGGTCAAAGGTGCTGACACCTCGGCTTTCAAATTCAATCGCGCCGCAGGGAAAGATCGATTCGACGTAGAACGCGGTGCCCGTGAGTCGCTGGCAGAACGTGCAGTGACATGCGAGCGTTCGCTGGGGCCCCTGCGTCGCGCGAAACCTGACGCGCGAACAGAGGCAGCCGCCGACGAGAGGAGCGAACATCGTGAGTTTCCGGGCGAGCTCTGGATCGACGGAGCGGTCAGTCGCGACCGCGCAGCTGCCGCCGCCAGCAGACGACGCCGAGCAACACGCTGCAGGCGACGAAGTTCCCGAGGAAGGCACCGGCGAGCTTCGCATCGTGCGCGATGTCGACGCTGTACACCGCACCGATGAGGTGGGACAGCGCGAAGTAGACCCAAGTGATGGTGGAGATGCCCCGTGCGCCGTCGGGCGACCGCAGTGCCGACCAGATTTGCGGGACATACGCCGCCGTGCGGGCCGCATTCATCGTGACGAAAAGCCAGACGATGGCCTGATGAAATGAGTCCATTCCGTCATCCCTGAGCGTTGAGCTCGGGCAGTGTGGCGCCGTGCTGCTCGCGACCCAGTCGCGCCGCCGCGACGGCGATCGACTCGATCTGGCTGCGGTCCAGCCCGAGGTCACGCAGCATGCGGCCGTCGAGACCGCGCAACGACGCCTGCGTGGCGCGTTCGATCCGGCGTCGCACCTGGCCGGCGCGCCAGCGCTGCCAGAGCTCCCGCAGTGGCGCCTTGCTCAAGGCCGCACCTCCCCCAGCGGTCCCTGTTCATCCGCAGCGTTGCGCGTGCTCAGCGCCTGGATGCCTGCGGCGTGTTCGCCGTTGAAGGGCGTCACGTCGCCTGGGCAGCCGGCGCGGACGGCGTCGCCTGGGGAGTTGAACCACAGTCCCAGGTGGAACTGGTGCACCGGCCCCGTGGCGGGGTTCAGCTGCGCGTCGGGAAAGGCGTTGTGATGCAGCGTCGGTGCTGTGCCGCTGCCCGGTGCCGTCGTGAAGGTCTCACTGCTGAACCGGCCCATGAAGCGCTGGTGTCCCTGGCCATGGCGGTCGGTCTCGATGTCGCCTTGGTACCAGGACAGGCCGAAGGGCGCGTTGGGCAGCTGGATGACGAACAGATCGAAGCCCGTCTGCGGCGGCAAGCCGTGCACCGACACGTCCATCACCTCGATACCGCCGACAGAGTGGACCGACACGTCGGCGCCGGAATTCACCATGCAACCCGCCGCTTCGGCCTTGGCCGAACGCACCATCTTGAAGGACGTTTGCTTGCCGACGATGGCCACGCGCATGTCGCCGTTGTCGGGCGCGAAGTCGGCCACCGTCGTGTTGGCCAGCGACACCTGCGAACGCGGCCAGAGGTTGAAGGTGTAGTCCTTCAAGCTCGCGCCTTGCGACGGCAAAAGCGCCAGGGGCACGGTGGCCGAGATCTCGTTGCCGGCAATGCGCACCGCCACGCCGGGCAGCGGCACGACGCCGGGGTTCAATGCGTCGAAGAAGACGGCCTGCCCGTTGGCCAGCAGCCCGATCGCCGCGTCCCAGCGTACGCCGGCGCCGATCTTCGGTTCGCCGCCGAGCGGCCCCTGGAAGACCAAGTCGCGCCCGACCTCACCGCGGCCGCGATCGATGCCGAAGACGTAGAACTTGCCTGAGGCGCGGTCTATCGGCCCGGCCAGCACGCCCGACAGCGTGACGGTGCCGGCCTTCGCGTCGATCACGACCTCGGCGACGCGCACGTCCAGATCGGCGTCTTTGGGGCCGGCGTAGGTGGGCAGGAAATCGCCCGCGGCGTCTACGACGGGCGCGGCATGCGCCGGCACCGCAAGCGCGGCGAGGACGGCCAGCGCCAGAAGGTTCCCACGGTGGTGAGAAGTCGTAAAGCGGTTCATGGTTGGTTGCGATTCAAGGTAATGGCGGCAGGACATGCCGCGCGTGGAGGAACTGGGATTCACAGCAAGTCGTTGCGGCCGGCACCTTGGGCATGGGCCGACGACGCGAAGACGAATGCGAGGCCGAGGACCGGCGAGGCGAGCAGGGTGACGCGGCGAGTTCGGGTGGCGGGCCCGTCGGAAAGTGGTGACATGGTGAATCTGTGGTCTTGATTGAGGGAAGGCATGCGGCGGCTCTCGCCGGTCGCGGCGAGGCTCGCCTGGGTGAGAGCGGAGGCCGCGGGCTCGCGCCCGCGTGGGGTTCAGCTGCGGTAGAAGTACGGGTCGAGCACGCGCACCGGCGTGATCGCGCCCACCGGCTGGTTGTTCTTGCCGGCCACGTCGCGGATCGCTTCGGGGCTCGGGCCGTCGTAGACGCAGAAGGTCTTGTTCAAGTCCTGGCTGACGTAGGAGTGGACCCAGGTCACGCCGCCCTCGGCGTTGTTCTTGACCACATTCATGCAGGCTTGGGCGCCCTGCTCGGTGAGAGGAATACGCAGGCCGCCGGGGAAGCTGCGTTCGACGATGTAGCGGGGCATGAGGGTTCCAGACAGTGTTGACGGTTCAATCAACCGCCGACGAAGATTAGGTGCCGCCCACTGCGCCGCCCAGGGCCGTCTTGCCTACACGCGCTGCGCGATTTGCCTATTCTTCGCCGCCGATGCCGGCCCGCAAGGCCGCGGCCACCGCCTCGCTGCGCGAGCCCACGCCGAGCTTGGCGTAGATCGACGCGACATGGTGGTCCACGGTGCGCACCGAGCGCACCAGTTGCTCGGCGATCGCCGCGTTCTTCAAGCCCGCACACAGCAGCGACAGCACTTCGGCCTCGCGCGCGGTCAGCGCGAAGGGATGACTGGCGGTCTCGGGCCGCGCGACGCGCGGCAGCAGCCTCCGTGCGGCCTTGCCCAGCTGCGCGCGCACCGCATTGGCGGCGGGGCGCGCGCCCAGCCCGTCGAAAAGGCGCCAAGCGCGCAGCGCTGCGCCATCGTCGCCCTCGGCCAGCGCGCGCGCTTGCTCGTAGGGGCAGCCGATCGCGGCCCAGGCCTCGGCGGCTGCGGCCCAATCGCCTGCGATCTGCAGCGCATAGGGCGCAGCACCGGGCGCGGCCTCGGCGTCCGCGGCGCCTGCGCGATGCAGCCAATACGCCAGTTCGCTCACGTACCACGGCGTGCTGCGATCACCCGCCAGCGCCAGACCCTGGCGCGCCTCGTCGATGACGGACGCGGTGTCACCGCGCAGCCAGGCCGCTTCGGCACGCGCGCCACGCAGCGCGACGCTCATCGGCGCGAGCGACAGTGCCGCATCGAGCGTGGCGGCGGCTTGCGCGTCGCCGCGGCGCGCCTGTACGCGCCCGAGCGCCAGCAAGGCCCAGAAGCGGCTCGTGCTCCAGCCGTCCGACACGAGGACCTTCTGCGCGCGGTCCACGGCACTCGCCCAACGGCCGAGATGGACGTCAACGTGACCATACAAGGCCAGGTCGTATGCGCGAGTGCGCTCGTACTCGTCGCGCCCGCAAAAGGCGAAAGCGCGATCGAGCACCGCTTGCGCGTCGGCCCAGCGGAAGTGATCGCATGACGCATGCGCCAGGGCGCTCAAGAGGTCGGCGACCGCAAAGTGGCGTCCTTCGGCCAGGCCCATGTCGATCGCGCGTAGCAGGTGCGCGCGGCCGGCGTCGAAGTCGGATCGGATCGTGGCCATGCCGAGTGACTTGGTCGCGAGCAACGCGGTTTCGCGCTCGCCGAATCGTTCCGCCAGCTCTAGGGCCTGCGACGCGCAGCGCAGCTGTCCTTCGTCATCGTTGGCGATGCCGCAAAGCGTTGCCTGGACGCTGAGCGCCCACGCCAGCGCCGGGCCGGGCGGCACCGTGTCAAGCAGCGCGAGCGCTAGGCGGTTCGCGGCCTGGGCTTCCTCGAAACGCAGCGTCAGCGGCAGGCTCTTGGCGAGGTGGCTCAGATTACGCGCACGCTCGGTGACGTTGCCCATGCGCTGGTAGGTCGCATCCAGGCGCCAACGTGCAGCGATCAGCTCTTCGAGCTGGTCGCTGCGCTCACAGCTACCGGCATAGCCGTCGAGCCAGTGCGCCATGCGCGCCGCGTCGTCGTCGACGCCCGCCATTTCGGCATGGCGCAGCGCAATTGCATAGTGCGCCGCGGCCTCCTTCCACGCGCCGCGCTGGCGCGCCTCCTCGGCGGCCTGCGGCGCGTGCTGCATCACGGCCTGATGATCGTCGGCACGTACCGCATGGTGCACCAGCCGAGCCAGCGAGACCTGCGCACGCGCATCGCTGCACAAGGCCTCGAGCACGGCGGCGTGCAGGCTGCGTGCCAGCGGCTCGGCCAGCGACGACTCGACCGCCGTGCGCGCCAGCTCGTGGCGATAGGCGAGCGCGGATCCGGCACCGCTGATCACCAGGCCCGACCCCAGGCAGGCTTCGATCGGCGCGACGTCCTCGCCGATCAGGCGCTCGACCAGCCAGCGCTCAGTCGGCACCGGTACCACGCTGGCCAGCCTGAGGACGGCCTGCGCCTGGGCGTTGAGTTCCGTGTAGCGGGCCAGCACCAGGTCCTGCACCGCGCGCGGCACGGGCTGGCCGCCGTGGCGAAGCATCTCGGTGACGAAGAACGGGTTGCCCTGCGTGGTGGCGTGCAGGCCTTCAGCCGATTGCAAGGCGCGCCGCGCAAGCAGTTCCACCGCCGCCGGCGACAAGCGGGGCACATCGATGCGTGTCGCGATCGCCGGCGGCAACTGGCCGATCAGCCGCCGCAACGGATGGGCAGCCGTGAGTTGATCGTCGCGAAAGGAGACGACCAGCAGGCAAGCCACACGGCCAATGCGCCGGCCCAGGAACTTGATCAGGTCCATCGTCGCATCGTCGGCCCAATGCACGTCCTCGATCACCACCACGATCGGGCGGCGGCTGTGCTGCAACTCGCCGAGCACGGCCTCGAACAGCGCGGCGCGATCGGTCTCGGTCGACATCAGGCCGCGAAAGCCGACGCTGGACGAACGTGCGATGTCGTGCAAGGGTGCCAGCGGATGCGGGGTCTGCAGCGCATCGCAGGCGCCCCACCACAGGAGCGCGTCGTCACGCCGGTCGGCCAGCGCTTGCAGCAGGCTGGTCTTGCCGATCCCGGCCTCGCCGCCGAGAAGCACCATGCGGCCGCTGCCGCGCGCCGCAACTCGCAGGCACGCCAGCAGCCCATCGATCTCTTTCTCCCGCTCGACCAGTTCCACGCCGTTTCCCGATCCCAGACGCTGTCGCCGATCGGCAGCGCAACGGCTTACTCTACGCGCGCGCCGGGTCGCGTCCCGCGCGCGGTTGTGAGTAACCAGGCGCAAGGCGCAAGGGACCATCAATCGCGGCGCATCGCGGCGTTCAGATCTACCCTTCCATCGAAGCGCCGCCGCCAGTGGCTTGTGCGGTCTCGAACGCAATCTGACCCGGCACCAGGTTCCATGGCGATCCCATCGCCCTGTAGACGGCGATCTCGTACTCCTCCGTTCGATCGGCTTCCGACCGAGGACCACCGCGCCGGGCGTGGTCACACGGCGACCGTCGAAAGAGTAGACGCGATAGCCGTCGCACAGTGTGCGCAGCAGCGAGTTCAGCAGCCAGCGCGGGACGGTCAGCGCGCTGGCCCCGACAGCGCTCCCGACAATGGACCACATGGCACGCTGCCGGTAGCCCAGCGCCGCCACCATTGCTGCCGGATCGTCGAGCGCAGGCGCGAAATCGCCGCCGAGCTTGCGGATTGTCTGACGCAATGCCGGCCGGCCGAATGCTCGACCGTCGATAGAATCCGCGCGGCGCCCGACAAGAGGCGCCAGCCATCCAATACGAGAGGGAGAGCGTCATGAACGCGAAGGGAACTTTTTCGGCGATCGTTTGCGCCTTCATCGCCGCGGGTTGCGGTGGAGGAGGCGGTGGCTCGGCGTCGAGCCAGCCGCCCGCGACACAGCCCGCGCCACAGGTGTCCTACGCATCTCCGCCGACATATGTCCAGGGCCAAGCCATCTCGCCCCTGGTGCCCACCGTCACGGGGACGGCTACCACGTTCAGCGCGGCCCCGGCGCTACCGGCCGGCCTAACGATCGAAGCAGGCATCGGGGTGATTTCTGGCACGCCCAGCTCCGGCGCGCCCGACGGCGATTACACGATCACGGTCACGGGGCCGGGCGGATCAACCGCGGCCCACGTTCACCTCGCTGTCGTACCGGTTGCCAGCATCACGCGGACCGCGGTGTCGGGCACGTCGGTCTATCCCACGGTGACGCTCGACGCCACCGCGCTGGGCCTAACCGGCACGCTGTACGCAAAGGTGGCCGACCCGGGCGGCACCTTCGGCCAGCCCGTCAACGTCAGCGCCAACGGCAGCAACAGGATTCTCGAGTTCACTTCGGACGCCGCCGCGACGACGGGCCAGCATAGCGGACAGGGCACCGTGAGCCTGTGCCGAGACGCTGCGTGCGCGACGCCGCAGACGGTGCCGTCCCTGCTGGTGAACTACAGCGTCAACGTCTTGGCTCCTAGCAGCGCCTGGCCGGGCAACCACCTCACCACGTTGTCGCCAATGCAGGGCGCGCCCGAATGGGCCACGTTTCAGGGCAACGCCGCGCACACGGGCTACGTCCCGGTCACGCTCGACCCCAATCAGTTCGGCACGCGCTGGCAACTCAGCGTGCCGACCTTCCTCTATTTCAATGGCCTGTTCAACCTCGCGACGGTGACCACCGCCAGCGGCAACTTCTACATCGCGGGCAGCAACGCCGTCACGGCACATAGCGAATTCGACGGATCGACGATTTGGAGCTACAGCTTGGCCGGGCTGCCGTTCCCGTCGGTGAACCCGCCCGCCGTCAGCAATGGCACCGTCTACGTGGCTGCAGGACAGCAATCGTCGACCTACATGTTCGGCCTGGACGCGAACAATGGTTCGGTGAAGTTCCGCTCCGCCATGTCCTCCCAGTGGGAAAACTACCTCGCTCCCACCGTGGGGCCCTCGGGTGTCTACACCAATGCGGGAACCTACGGCGGCCTGTACGCCTTCGATTCGCTGGGAAGCCGGCTGTACACCGGGGCCACAGCCCAACAATCCGCCTGGACACCCGCCGTCAATGCCAGCGGCGTGTACGCCTACACCGGCGACGCGCTGCGTGTCTTCGACCCGGTGACGGGTGCGGTCAAGGCGACCATCAACGACCCTACGTTCACGAACTACATCTACGAGATCGGCGGCTCGGCGGTGCTGGGCGCACCCAATTCCGTATTCGCCGCGGCCTACGGCAACAGTTGGCTGAACGGCGGCGGGATCGGCAACTCGCTCGTGCATTTCAACCTCCAGACGAACACCGTCGACTGGTCCATCCACGGCGTTTACCCGTCCACGCCCGCCTACAGCGGCGGGGTCATCTACGCCGCCAACAACAACCCGTTGCGGCTGGAAGCGCGCGCCGAGGGCGACGGCTCGCTGGTCTGGTCCTGGACGCCACCAGCGGCGAGCGACACGAAGTTCGTCAGCGAGGTTCTGCTCACCCAGAACACCGTCATCGTGAGCACGAACCTCTCGACGTACGCGATCGACCGGACTACGCACCATGTGGTGTGGAGCTATCCGGTCGCGGGGAACTTGGCCCTGTCGCCCAACGGCATTCTCTACATCGAGAGCTACGGCACCAACGGTGCGACGACGACGCTGACGGCGATCAACGTCCACTGAGCAGGGCGTGGCCGCGCGAGGGGCGGCCGCGACGGCCCCCGATGTGGCGAGCTGGTTGGCGGTGTGCGGCGAACCGGTGGACGGCACTCGATGACAGAGAGGCCGTACAACTTGGCGTCGGTGAGTTGTCCCGCGATCGGGTCGATGCGGTAGCGGCCGGATGGGCCTGACGCCTCCGCCGACTTCTGCTTTTCGTCCAGAGAGTCCGCGGACCCTACACCGACAATGTGTCGCTGATCTGTCGCTCGGATCCTTTCGGTGGAGTTCGCTGGACGGCCAGGAGCGGGTCTTGGCCAGGGACCGCTATGCAGGCACCTCCACTCAGTGGCGAAGCCCCGGTGTATTCGACCTTCACGCCGGGAGAGCCAGACTCCCATGACATGCCCCTGTCACCTTGGCAGTCGCCACGAGCGTTGCGCGTCGGTGCGCGACAGCCAAGTCACTGCGGGGACACTGCCGGGAAGAGCGCGCCTCAATCTGTGCTGCATTCGTCGGATGGTCCTGACTTGAAGCTCTCAAGTCTGCCGTTCGCTTGCCGAAATGTTGTCCAAGACTCCCTGCGAAATGAATGGGCTTCAGGCTGCTCGCGCCGGGCAGCCTCGAACTGATCAGCGCGACGACTCGTCGACGGAAATGCCTATGTTTACGGACCTGAAAATTGGACATCGCTTGGCCCTTAGCTTTGGGACGCTGGTAGCGATGCTGCTGGCCGTTTCTGGCATGGCCCTGTGGAGCATGGGCAACATGCGCGCATCCACCGTCGAGATCAACACGAATTGGCTGCCGAGCGTCGAGGTGCTCGCTCAGATGAACACCGCCAAGTCGGACTTCCGAGTCTTCGAACTGCGCCACATCTTGACGACCGACGAGAGTGGAAAGGCCGACGTGGAGCAGCGGATGTCTGCCAAGCTGGCCGAATTCGAGAAGCTTCGCGAGTCCTACGTCAAACTGATCAGCAGCGACGAGGAACACAAGATCTACGACGCCTTCGCAGCCGATTGGAAGGCGTACCTGCAGGTGCATGACCGAGCGCTTGCCTTGTCGCGCAAGAACGAGAACGAAGAGGCCAAGAAGCTCATGTTCGGCGAGTCTAGAAAGCTCTATGACAGTGCCGCGGCGACTCTGCTGAAGGACATCGATCTCAATCACAAGGGTGCGATTGACGAGGGTGCGAACAGCGACAAGGTCTTCGCAGCAGCGCGCACGACCACGATTGCCGGCGCGGTCTTGTCCATCGCACTGGCGATCGGTCTGGCGTTCTTGGTGATCCGTAGCATTGTTCGGCAACTGGGCGGAGAGCCCGCCGAAGCCACGTACATCGCCACGGCCATTGCCGACGGCGACCTGACTCGACCCATCGTCGTCAAGACGGGCGATCACTCCAGCCTGATGTCGCGCCTGGCCACGATGCAGGAGAGCCTGCAGAAAGTCGTGTCCAACGTGCGCCAGAACTCCGAGAGCGTAGCCACGGCCAGCGCCCAGATTGCACAGGGCAACCAGGACCTGTCGAGCCGCACTGAAGAGCAGGCCAGTGCCCTGCAGCAGACCGCAGCGACGATGGAAGAACTGGGCACCACCGTGCGCAACAACGCCGACAGCGCCAAGCAGGCCAATCAACTGGCACTGGGCGCCTCGGCCGTGGCCGCGCAAGGCGGCGAGGTGGTCGGCAAGGTCGTCAACACGATGCAGGGCATCAGCGACAGCAGCCGCAAGATCGGCGACATCATCGGCGTCATCGACGGCATCGCCTTCCAGACCAATATCCTGGCGCTGAACGCGGCTGTGGAAGCCGCCCGCGCCGGCGAACAAGGGCGTGGCTTCGCGGTGGTGGCGTCCGAAGTGCGCAGCCTGGCGCAGCGCAGCGCCGAAGCCGCCAAGGAGATCAAGAGCCTGATCGGACGAAGCGTCGAACAGGTCGAGCAGGGCACCGCGCTGGTCGACCAGGCGGGCAAGACCATGGGCGAGATCGTCGGCTCGATCCAGCGCGTGAGCGACATCGTGGCCGAGATCACCTCGGCCAGCGCAGAGCAGAGCGATGGCGTGGAGCAGGTGGGCGAGGCCGTCAGCCAGATGGATCAGGCCACGCAGCAGAACGCTGCGCTGGTGGAAGAAAGTGCCGCCGCCGCAGAAAGCCTGAAGGGCCAGGCGCAGCAACTGGTGCAGGCGGTGGCGGTGTTCAGGCTCTCCCAGGAAGGGCATTTCGGCGCGGCGTACGCTGCGGCACCTGCGGCACCTGCGGCCCATGCGCCCGCTGCTGAACGTCGGATCCCGCAACGCGCGAAGAACGTCGCCCGCCCGGCGTTCAAGGCCAAGCCGGCTGCTGCACCGGCGCCAGCACCGAAGTCGAGCCAGATCGCAAGCGCCTCCGCGAAGACCGGCACCGACGACTGGGCGTCGTTCTGAGCGCGGGCTACCGCATCAGAACCCACCCCAACCGTCGAGCAGTTGTTCGCTTGCGGGTCGGCTCCGACGAGTCGTCGGCGCGCCCGCAATGGCAGGTCCTGAGCGTATTCCGTTGAAGAACTCGGTTTGCGAACGAGTTTTGGGGCAGCGCTGCCGCCGGTTTGAGTGTGCTGAAGCGAGGGAGACGCCGATCGTTGCGGCCGCGGGGCCCTGCGGCCTCTTCACCCTGGCATCGCGGTCGCACTTTGTTGTCCTTCGAACAACCTCTTGGCCATTCGTCGCAGATTCTGAGCTGTCGCGGCCAGCAAGAACTCGTCGTGCGCGCCGGTCAGCCCTCGCAGGCGCAATCGGTCGAGCTTGAGGATGCGCTTGAGATGCGCGAACAGTATCTCGACCTTCTTGCGCTCACGCCGGGACTGCTTGTAGTGCGGCGTGTGGGAGATATCGCGCGCGATATCTCTTGAGCGCTCGTGCACGCTGCGCGTGATCTTGCGGCGCAGCGTGTTGGGACAGCACTGCTGCTTCATTGGGCATCCAGTGCAATCATGTTGGCTGGCGCGGTAGATGACCGTGTCCTCCCGGGTGATGTGATCGCGTGGCTTGGTGAACGGGCGCCAGTCACTTCGCAACGCATGTCCTTGCGGACACCGGTACTCGTTGGCCTGCTCGTTCCATGCGAACTCGTCGCTCGACAGCGTGCCGTCCTTGCGCTCGGTGCGGTCCCACACCGGCACGTGCGGGGCGATCCCCTTGTCCTCGACCATCCACTCGAGCAAGGGTCCGGTGCCGTAGGCCGTATCGCCTACGAGTCGATCGGGTTTCATGCCGAAGCGCTGCTCGACTCGGTCGATCATCGTCTTGGTCGATTCGACCTCCTGCGTTCGATGTGCCGGCGTGGCCTCGACATCCACGATGATCCCGGCGTCTAGATCGATCAGGTAGTTAGTCGAGTAGGCGTAGAACGCCGGCCCGCCCGGCGCAGCGGTCCAGCGCGCTGCGGGGTCGGTCAGTGAGACGTTCTTGCCAGGCGCCGGCGGCTGCGGCGGTTCCGCGTCGTTGTCGCTCGTTGGATTGATCTGTTCGAGCGCATCCAGGTACTCGCGCACAGCGCGGCTCGTAGCAGCCCCCTTGCGCCAGTCGGTGGTCTCCGATCCAGGAACACCTCGGGCGCGGTTGGCATCAGCCTTGATGACGCTGGCATCGATGGCGAAGCCTTCTCCCCGAACAAGGCCTTCGGTCATGCATCGGCGCAGCACGCTCTCGAACACGTGGCGGAACGCATCGCTCTCGCGGAAGCGACCATGCCGATTCTTGGAGAAGGTCGAGTGGTCCGGTACCGCATCTTCGAGATCAAGGCGGCAGAACCAGCGATAGGCCAGATTCAAATGGACTTCTTCGCACAGCCTGCGCTCAGAGCGGATGCCGAAGCAGTAGCCCACGATGAGCATGCGGATCATCAGCTCCGGATCGATCGATGGGCGGCCTGTGTGGCTGTAGAACGGCGCGAGGTGGGTGCGCAGTTCAGTGAGGTCGAAGAAGCGATCGATTCCTCGCAGCAGATGATTGCTGGGGACATGATCGTCGAGATTGAATGAGTAGAAGAGTCTGTCCTGGCTGCCACCTCGTTGACCCATCATCTGGACGTGCTCCCGTCATTCGGTTGCGATCAACATAGGCCAAGCGGCGCAAATTGCCAGGGAGTTTTTCAACGGAATAATTCTCAAGCCGTCACCCTTCCCGCAGAGCTTGGGCCGTTCATCGCCGTTTCTCGAATGTCGAGGTGTTGCGACGTTCGGACCTCGCCGATACGTCGCTGACCACCTTCAACGCTCCGCGAACCGACAGCTCGGTGAACGTTCGACAGGCCGACGTTTGAACTGACTGCCGCCCATGGCGGAACGTCCAGTTCAAGACGCACTTTCGACAGAATCTCGTGCATCCGCTTGATCGGGAACGCCCGACCGTTGTCAGTGCGGCCGTAGTTTCGTTGCTTGGTGGTTTGCACCTCATGTCCGAGGAAACGGTCTGTGAGTTCGGAATCGATCTCCTCGGCGCCCAACATCTGCGTAATCGTTGACCGAAAGCTGTGGAAGACCTTCCGCTTCGGGACATGAACCTTGGTCTTGATCGCCAACTCTGTGAAGTCACGACCGGGGTATTTTCCGAACCCGGCTCTCGGGAAATATCTGAGGTCGTCCCACATGAGCCTGGCGCCACCGTCAGAGCGCGACTTCGCGTAGTCCAGCAGGCCCAGCGAGACGAGCCAGGGGTGGATGGGCACGTTCCTGATGGACGCGAGATTTTTCACGCGCGCCGGCGGAGCATCGTATTCGTAGCCACTGCCTACCTTTCTTGCTTTTGAGGTGTTCGGCTTGACGGCTATGCAGGGGACCCCATCGATCTCGATGAAGTGAGAAGGCTGAAGCTGGCAAATCTCGTTCAAACGCATGCCGGTGCAATAGCCGATGAGAGGGATCCAGTACCGAGCTGCGCGCGCTCCCACGTGAGGGATGAAGAGCGGCCCAAACAGCTTGTCCACTTCTTCCTTCGTGAACGAGACATAGCCGTCATCGACGATGCCATCCAGCGCCGCTCGTTCCAGCGTGGTCCGCTGCCGGTTGCGAATCGAGTCTGATCGGATGACGCGTTCTATCCTGGTCAGTACCTGAGGATCCACCCATTGGCTTTCCACGCAGAAGGCGATGAACTGCTTGATGTGTCCGAGTCGCTTGAAGACGTTCGCCCTCGACTGGGGCTCGCCCCCTTGAAGAAGCAGTTCGCGTGCGTTCGTCGCCGTCGACCGTTTGCCTTGACGCGCGGGGAAGCTCCAGAACTCGTCCAAGAACGTGCTGACGAGCGAGGGTGTCAATGAAGCCAGTTCGATGCCGATGATCGGGTCCGCTGGGGGAGACCCTGTGCGCGCCGGCATGGCGTCCCCCACAAGCTCGCGGAAGAGCGTGATCGAGGGCTCGTGTGTGTACTTTTGAGTGTGGTCGGTCCACGCACCTGATCGAATTTGCCGGGCGGCATATTGGGCGAACCCTTCGCTCAGAAGGATTCCGGCGCCTTCGCCCGCGAATTCGTCGGACACCGCGTCCGCTCGCCGGACCGGAGTAACGATGGCCACGGACTGCTAAGACAGCTCGTGTTCTCGGCGCTTGGCAGCGATTTGCTCGCTCATCAGCTTGTGGATGCTCAGCTGCGCTTCCACGAGCTCCAGGACCGCTGGCATTTCCTCCGGAGTCGCATTGATCTTCGTGAGGCTCCCCGTCTGCGGGTCAAACTCGGCTTCGAACTTTCGGATGGCGGGTCCTAGAGGCAGCTTTGACATGTCCGGAGCGAGGCCGTGTCGCGAGATGAAGTCCAGGTGGTACCCGCGCGCGATGCCTCGGGCTATCCGGATATCGGACGTTCTGGTCGACTTCTTGACCTCTTTCGGCAGGTCCGGGCGGCACAACCGAAGTGCGTTGGCCAGAACCCAGCGGTAGTACCACTTGCCGTGGCGGCTTCGGTAGAGGTAGTCAGGAAGGTGCACGTCAGGCTCCGTTTGGACCACTTGGATGGACCACTTCGATGCCGACACCGCGCGCAAAAGAAAAAGGCCTTGTACGACAAGGCCTTAAGGAACAGGTGGTGGAGAGGAGGAGGATCGAACTCCCGACCTTCGCATTGCGAACGCGACGCTCTCCCAGCTGAGCTACCCCCCCACTGCAGCCGCGAGTTTAGCAAATCCTGCGAGGCCCATCGCGACGCGGCTCACGTCGCGTCGCCGGATCAAAGCTCGCGCAACGCCGTCGTCACCGGCAGCCGTGCCGCGCGCACCGCCGGGAACAGGCCGCCGATGAAGCCGATCGCCAGCGCCCACTTGAGCCCCGTCCATAGCAGCTCGGGCGTCACGCGCAGCTCGAAGCTCAGCAGGCCGACGCTGCCCGCGGCCATCGTCGACGCCGAGTAGCCGTTGAAGATCGCCCAGGCGAGCAGCCCGCCGATGACGCCGCCGACCAGCGCGAGCAGCATCGTCTCGAGCATCACGGCGATCACGACCGGCAGGCCGGGAAAGCCGATCGCGCGCAGCGTCGCGATCTCGCGTGCACGCGACGCGACCGCGGCGAACATCGTGTTCAGCGCGCCGAACATCGCGCCGATTGCCATGATCGTGCCGACCGTGATGCCGATCGTGCGGATCACCTGCGTCATCTTCTCGGACTGCTTGCTGAAGTAGTCCAGCGTCGTGCTCGCGTCGACCTTGAGCTGCGGATTCGTGTCGAGCGCGGTCTTGAAGGTGTCGAACGTCTTCGCGTCGGTCAGGCGCGCGGTGACGGACGCGCGGCCGCTGCCGCGGCGGTAGGCATCGGCGACGACGGCGGCATCGGCCCAGATCTCCGACTCCATCGCGTCGCCCGACGCGAACACGCCGACCACCGTCCACGGCTGGCTGCCCAGGCGCACCTGCTGGCCCGGCGAGAGGTTCGCGAACTGGCGCGCCGCGCCGCGACCGGCGATCAGCTCGCGCAGCCCCGGCTGGAAGCGGCGCCCCTCGACGATGCGGATCTGCGGCCGCACGCTGAACGCCTGATCGCCGACGCCGCGCAGCTGCACGCTGCCCTCTTCGCCCGGACCCCCCTTCTTCGTCTGCAGGTTCGCGGCCACGACGAGCTCGCTGGACGCCAGCGGTTCGCCCTTCGCGTCGCGCGCGATGCCGGGGGTCTGCGCGATCAGCGTCGTGCTGGTGTTGTCGAGCACCGACGCAACCTCGGCCGCCGACGCGCCGCGCATCACGATCGCGGTGTCCTGGCTGCCGGTGTTGCGCAAGGTCTGCGCATAACCCTCCGCCATCGCGAGCAGGGCGACCAGTACTGCCACCACGCCGGCGATGCCGACGACGATCACCGCCGACGAGCCGAGCCGCTGGCTCAGCGTGCTGATGCCGACGTACGCGACCGAGCGCGCCTGCTGGCCGCGCCGCGTCAGCATCAGCCAGGCCGCGACCAGCACGGCCAGCAGCACCGCGCCGGGCCACGGCAGCATCACCCAAGCCACCAGCACGACGGCCAGCAACACGACGAGCAGCAGGTTCTTCACGATGTTCAAGCGGTTCTCCTCTTCACCGGCCGGCCAGCGCGTCGACGATGTTCAGCCGCATCGCGTTGAGCGCCGGCAGCGCGCCGACCAGCATGCCGATCAGCAGCATCAGCGCGACGCCCAGCACCCAGCTGTTCGCGCCCACCGTCGGCAGGTTCAGCATCCCGCCGCTCGCACCGCTGACCACCGGAATGACCGCGGCCGCCAGGCCGAGCCCGATCACGCCGCCCAGCACCAGCAGCAGCACCGATTCGGCCAGCACCATCGCCAGCACGCTGCGGCTCGAGAAGCCGATCGTCTTCAGCACCGCGAGCTCGCCGGTGCGCTCGCGCACCGCCTGCATCATCGTGTTGCCCGACAGCAGGATCAGCGTGAAGAAGACCGCGCCCATGATCGCGCCGACGATCAGGCCGATGTCGGCGAGCTGCTTCATCCACGACGCGGTTGCGGCTTGCTCGGTCTGCGTGCGCGTCTCGTGATCGGAGTTGGCCGACAGGCCGTCGATCGCCTTGGCCACGCGGTCGGCCTGGTTCACGTCGCCCACACGCGTGACGTACCAGCCGACCTGGCCGCGGTTGTACGGCGTGGTGTCGTCGAAGTACTTCCAGTGCAGCAGGAACATCTGGTCGAAGAAGCCGCCGGTCTTCTTGTCGGCCGAGTTCAGCACGCCGACGATGTCGAACGACCAGTTCTTGCTGCCCTGTTGGTCCGGAAAGATGGTCGACTGCAGCGGGATGCGGTCGCCCACCTTCCACTTGAAGCGCCGCATCAGCTGCTCGCCGACCAGCGCGCCGGTGCGCGTGTTCTCGAACACCTTGCGCTGGTCCTCGCTGACCTGGATCTCGGGATACGCGTCGAGATAGTTCGGGGCGATCGCGAAGCTGAACACCTGGTTGTGCGGGTCCTGGTACGCACCGCCGAACCAGTTGGCGAAGGTCACCGTCTTCACGCCCGGCACCTGCGCGATCTGCGCCTGCAGCGATTGCGGCAGCAACTGGATGAACGACAGCTTCGAGCCGGTCTGCAGACGCTGTGCGCCGTTGGCGCTCTGCCCCGCCTGGTTGAACGAGGTGCGCACCGCGTCGAGCAGACCGAACAGCAGGAAGGCCGCGATGATCGACACCAGCGTCAGCACGGTGCGGGTCTTGCGCCGGAACAGCGAGGCCCAGATCAGGTGCAGGTATTTCATGGGTTGCTCCTTCGCGCGGCGACTCAGGCCGTCACCTGCTCCACCAGCGTCCCCTTGTCCAGATGCAGCGTGTGTTTCGCCGCGCCGGCCGCCTTCGGATCGTGCGTCACCATCAGCACGGTCTTGCCGTGGTCGCGGTTCAGCGCGCCGAGCAGGCCCAGCACTTCCTCGGCCGATTGACGGTCGAGGTCGCCGGTCGGCTCGTCGCAGACGAGCAGCGTCGGGTCGGAGACGATCGCGCGCGCGATCGAGACGCGCTGCTGCTGCCCGCCCGACAGCTCGCCCGGCTTGTGCGCGGCGCGGTCGGCCAGGCCGACGAGCTGCAGCGCGATGCTCGCGCGCTTGCGCCGCTCGGCCGCCGAGAGCTTGGTCAGGAGCAGCGGCAGCTCGACGTTGCGCTGCGCCGAGAGCATCGGCATGAGGTTGTAGAACTGGAACACGAAGCCGACGTTGGCGGCGCGCCATTTCGCGAGCGCCCCGGCGCCGAGCTGGTCGAGCCGCTGGCCGCCGACGCTGATGCTGCCGCCCGACGGCACGTCGAGCCCGCCGATCAGGTTCAGGAGCGTCGTCTTGCCCGAGCCCGATGGGCCCATCAGCGCGAGGAAGTCGCCGCTGTCGACGTCCAGGTCGATGTGGTGCAGCACTTCGACCTTCTGCTTGCCGCGCTCGTACACCTTCGAGAGGTCGCGGATCTCGATCAGCTTGCCCATGTCGTCTCGGCCTTTCGTGTCGTCGTTGTTCGTCGCCTGCTTCGGTCTGTCGGGTCGTTCACTCTGCCGTCTTCACGCCGGCCCCGTCGCGCAGCGACGCCGGCGGCGACAGCACCACGCGCTCGCCGGCATTCACCGCCTGCGGCAGCAGCTTCATGCCGCCCACGTCCTTCGCGGCGGGCGTGACGGCGCGCTGCTGCACCTTGCCATCGGCCACCACGAACACGACCGAGCGGCCCTCTCGCTGCGCGACGGCCGCCGGCGGCACCAGCACGCCTTGCGGCTTCGCGGCACCGCCCGCGTCGCCCTTGTTGTCGGCCTTGCGGCCCAGGAACGACACGCGCACGCCGATGTCGGGAACGAGCCGCGCGTCCTTCTGCTCGAGCGCGACGCGCACCTTGATCGTCGCCTTGCCGCGATCGGCCGCCGGCACGATCGCGATCACGTGCGCAGGGATCTTCCAGTCGGGGTAGGCGTCGAGCACCGCCTCGCACGGCATGTTGGGCACGACCTGCGAGATGTACGACTCGTTGACGTCGACATCGACCTCGAGCGAATCCATGTCGACGATCGTGCCGACGCCGGTGCGCGTGAAGCCGCCGCCGGCCGACAGCGGCGACACGATCTCGCCGACCTGCGCCGCCTTCTCGGTGATCACGCCGGCGAACGGCGCGCGCACGATGGTGTAGTCGAAGTTGACCTTGGCCTGGTTGAACTGCGCGCGTGCGGCGTCTGCCGCGCGGCGCTGCGCCTGCACGATCGCGGTGGCCGTCGCAACCGCGGTGCGCGCCTGCTCGACGGCCTGCGGCGAGACCATGCCGCTTGCGGCCAGGCTCTCCTGCCGGCGCGCATCGGCCTGGCTTTGCGCGAGCTGCGCCTGCGCCTGCGCGACCTGCGCCTCGCTCACCTGCACATTGGCCTGCGCGGCACCCAGGCTCGCGCGCAGCGCGCTGTCTTCGAGGCGCGCGAGCACCTGGCCTTGCTTGACGCGGTCGCCTTCCTCGATCAGCACCTCGACCAGCGTGCCGGTGATCTGCGTGGAGACCGTCGCGCGGCGCCGCGCGGTCACGTAGCCGGTGGCCTGCAGCACCGCGTTGCTCGCGCCGGCGCTGCCGGGGGCCACCGCGGCGGTCGTCTGCACCTCGATCGGCCGCACGCTCAGAAACCACCAGAGGGCTCCACCGATCAACGCCGCGGCGACCAGGCTGCCGAGCAGCCACCAGAGCCAGCGCGGCGGGCCGCTGTTCTCGGACTCGCGGTGCGCGCCCTCGATGCGCAGTTGATTCAGCAGATTTCCGTCGATGTCGCTCAACTCGTCTCCTGTCATCGCCCGCGTGGTGTGGCGCGAGCCGCGCGTCGGCAGCAAGCCCTCGTGGGGCTCGTGAGGCGCCGCATCATACAGGCAGCCTTGCGATGCTCGACGCGCGTCGGGCGTTGTCACGAAACCGTGATGTGCGCTTGCGACCATTGCCCGCTTTCACAGACGAGCAACCCACCGAGGATCCGCATGCAACGCAGAACAACAACTGTCCTCGCCGCCGCGCTCGTCGCGACCGCTGCCTACGCTGCGTCGAGCCCGGTCGCCGCGATCGACCTGATCGCGATCGGCACGCTGCCGGGCACGGCAAGCGACGACTCCGGCCTGGGCTACACGCTCGAGAACGGCACGCGCGCCGACCTGTTCGGCGGCATCGGCTCCGGCCTCGCGTGGGCTGGCGGCAGCACGTTCCTCGCGTTGCCCGACCGCGGCCCGAACGCGGTGGCCTGGAATGGGAGCGTCGACAACACGACGAGCTACGTGCCGCGCTTTCACACGCTGAACCTCGAGCTGATGCGCCAACCCGACGCGGCGACCGGCCTGCCGTTCACGCTGGCGCCGACGCTGCTGCACACGACGCTGCTCTACAGCGAGCGAGCGCTGAACTACGGCGGCGCGGTCGGCGGCTACGCGGCGGTGCCGATCATCAACCGGCGCGGCCGCCACTACTTCTCCGGCCGCTCCGACAACTTCCGCGCCGGCACCTCGTCGGCCGACGCGCAGGACGCGCGCCTCGACCCCGAAGGCATCCGCGTGTCGCGCGACGGCCAACGCGTCTACATCTCCGACGAATACGGCCCGTACCTCTACGAGTTCGACCGCGCGAGCGGCGAGCGGCTGCGCGCATTCAAGCTGCCGGCGCGGCTGGCGGCCGCGAACAAGTCGGCGATGGGCTCGACCGAGATCGCCGGCAACACCTCGGGCCGCGTTGCGAACAAGGGCATGGAAGGCCTCGCGATCTCGCCGGACGGCAAGACGCTGTTCGGCTTCGTGCAAAGCCCGCTGATCGAGGACGGGGGCGACGGCGGCCGCGCGAATCGCATCGTCAAGGTCGACATCAAGTCGGGCGCGGTCTCGCAGTACGCCTACGACAACTACGTCGCCGACAAGAGCAAGGCCTACAACAGCAGCGAAGTGCTGGCGCTCAACGACCACGAGCTGCTCGTGCTCGAGCGCGACGGCAAGGGCCTGGGCGACGACAGCAAGGCCGACGTCAAGCGCATCTACAAGGTCGACCTTGCCGGCGCCGCGGACGTGTCGGCGCTGAGCGGCGAAGCGGCGCTGCTCGCGAAGGCGCCGGCGAAGACGCTGTTCCTCGACATCGCGGCCGCGCTCAAGGCCGCGGGCCTGGCGAACACGCAGATCCCCGCGAAGCTCGAGGGCATGGCTTTCGGTGAGGACGTCGTGGTCGACGGCGTCGTCAAGCACACGCTGTACATCGGCAACGACAACGACTTCCTCGCCGTCACGCCGGGCGGCAGCACGAACCCGAACCAGTGGTTCGTCTTCACGTTCACGGCGGATGACCTGGGCGGCTCGGTGTACACGCAGCAGAAAATCCGGCGTGCGCAGGCGCACGGGCACGGCGGCGGTCGCGGCGACCATGACGGCGAGCGCGGCGGTGACGACCGTGACGACTGACTAGCGCTTGCGGCCCGTCCGCAGCGCGCGCGACAGCGGCCGCGACGTGTTCGCCGCCGCGCGCAAGCCCGCCAGCGCGGGCTCGATGACAGCCGCATCCGCGCCGTCCGCAAAGACCGCGTACGCCGGGTAGAGGAACTCAGGGGCGTTGGGCACGCGGCGCAGCCGGCCGCTCTCCAGGTGGTGCCTCACCACCGCCAGCCGAAAGTACCCCCAGCCGCCGGCTTCGACCACGTACTCGCGGCCCAGCGGGCCGAGGCCGGCGCTGACCGCGGCATTGCCGAGATGCGGGAACGCGAGGCTGTGCTGCGCCGCGAACTCCGGCCCCCAGTCGACGTAGACGTAGTCGGCCGGGTCCAGCGTGCGGCCGCGCTTGCTTGCCGTCACCAGCACGAGCTTTTCCTCGATCAGCAGTTCGATGCGCAGCCCGGGGCGCTGCTGCGGCGCGTAGACGACCGCGATGTCGAGCATCCCGGAGGAGACGCGGTCCATCAGCTCGGCCGGGAACCCGACCTCGGTCCGCAGCGCGAAATGCGGCGCGTGTGTCCGCATCCACAGCAGCCAGTCGAGCAGCAGCGGATCCCACAGGCTCTGCTCGCAGCCGACCGTCAGCACCGAACGTTTGCCGGCGGGCACGGCCACCTGGTGGCGAGCGCGCTCCCAGACCTGCACGAGCATCGTCGCGTAGCGAACGAACTGCTCGCCGGCCGGCGTCAGCGATGCGCCGGCCTTGTTGCGGACGAACAGCGTGGCGCCGATTTCATCTTCGAGCGTGCGCACGCGCGCGCTGACCGCCGTCTGCGTGACGTGCAGGCGCTGCGCGGCGCGTTGGAACGTTCCCGCGGCGGCGATCGCGAGAAACGTCCGGGCCAGCGTGATGTCCATGCAACCTGCTTCGAAGTTGAATGCAGGATTATTGCTATCAACCAGAAATAGATGTCGCTTTACTCGTTTGATCGCGAGGTCGAAGATTTGACCGACGCACCAACCAGGAAGCGAAAGCGAATCGACATGAACGAGCGACGGACATCGATCGCGCTGCGGCGAAGCAGCGCCCAGACATTCGAGAAGCGTTGGCGGCAGATCCTGCAGGACGGTCGCAACGCGCTGCGGCGCGGCGCGCTCTCCTATTTGAATGCGACGCCGTTGGGAATCTTGTGGCACGCCGCCGTCGCCCCCGGCTCGCCGGCGTCTTGCCGATGAGCGCCGAGGACACGGCGATCCGGTCGCAGATGCTGTCGACGCTCGCGCGCAAGTCCTGGTGGATCGCCGAGAAGTCGAACGTGGTCGTCATCGACCGGATCGTGATCCTGCAGGGCGTCTTTCATGCGCGGCCCGACCCTGGCGCGGTTCGCGGGGCCACGGTGACGGTCCCCGGCGTTCGCGGCCTTCAGGACTGCCGGGTTCGCGCGGCCGAGTGGCAATTCATGACCTGATCGACGACCCAGCGCGCGTCGTCCAGCGGCAGGTCATGGCCGGCCCACGGGTGCAGCATGAGCGGGCAACCCCAGGCATGCGCGAGCGCGGCCGAACAGCGGCTGTCGACCAGCCCGTCCCGCGCGCTCGCGAGCAGCAGCACGTCGACGCATGGCCTCAGCCGCGGCGCGCGATAACGCGCGGCGGCCCACAACTGCCGCAGCGCATTGACCGCGGCGACCGGGCGTTCGCGGCGATAGCCGGCCCAGCGTTGCACCAGGGCATCGCTGTCGCTGTCGCTGTCGCTGTCGCTGTCGCTGTCGTTGCCGTTGTGGCCGTCGCCGCGCGGCGGCACGTTGCTCGTCAGCGCGAGGATCGTGCGTTCCCATGCCGGCGCGTCGGGGCGCATCAGCATCAGGCGCAGCAGCGTCGCATAGCGGCGCGGCCGCAGCCGGTGATGCAGCGGACTGAACGGCCGCAGACTGGTGTTGATCAGCACCAGCGCCGCGACCTCGCGCGGATGCTGCGCGCACCACGCGGTCGCGACCATCGCGCCCAGCGACATCGCGAGTACGCGATACGGCGGCGCGATGCCGCGCTCGCGCAAGGCCTGCCGGCAGTGCTCGGCCATCGCCTCGACCCGCGTCGCACTGCGCTGGCGATGCAGCTCGCCGTTGCCGGGCAGATCGAGCGTGACGATGGTCGCGTTCGGATCCGCGCGCTGCAGCGTCTGCACGAAGTCGCCCCAGTGGCGCTGCTCGCGCGTCAGGCCGCGCAGCAGCACCCATGTCGTCGGCACCGCAGCCGCGCCCACGCTCATGCGGACGGCCCCCGGTACCAGCGCGACAACGCTGCGTCGTGGGCTGCCTCACGCGCCGCGCCGTCGGGCACCCAGCGCGCGAAGCTCTGCGCGGCGCGCATCACGAAGTCCAGCCACGCGGTGTGCTGGCGCAGCACGCGCTCGCGCCGGTGCTCGATCAGCGGGTTGAAGATGCCATGGCGCGAGAACAGCTGGCGCGGATTCTTCTTGACCCACAGCCACGAGCCCATCTCGAGCGTCAGCGGCAGGAAGGTGTTGCCGGGCTGCAGCGCCAGCGCGTTGCGGTACAGGTGGTCCCACAAGTCGCCGTGCGCGAGGTACTGGCGACTCTGCGGCTCGACGACATAGCGGTGATGCGGATGCGCCTCGTCGAGGATGCGCTGCAGCGCATACACGTCGGCCAGATGCGGGATCGGCCGCGCCGTGTGCGCGTACGGGAACCAGACCCTGTCGCGCGTGCCGAAGCCCGAGTGACAGTCGACCACCATGCTGAACGGCCGCGCCAGCAGCTCGCGCTCGACGATGCGGCACACCGCCTGGCTCTCGGCCTCCATCGCCGCGCCGGCTGCGCCGCGGTACCACGGCAGCCGGCTGCTCTGGCGCTGGCCGCCGATCAGGAACGGCACCGGGTAGTCGGCCTCGATCGGCGCGTTGCGCATCAGGTCGACGCCGTTCGGGTTCGCGCGGGTCGAGCGCGCCATGCCGCCCGGGTTGACGATGGGCATGAACACCAGACGCAGCGATTCGAGCTGGCGGTGCAGGCTGCTGTCCCAGCGCAGCCGCATCACGAGACTCGCCAGGTGCGCGATCACGACCTCGGCGCCGATGCGTTCGAGCCCGTGCACGCCGCCGAAGAAGCCGGCCGCCGGCACACCGGGGTCGGGGTTGCCGAGCGTGATCGCGAGCACCGGCAGGCGTCGGCCGCTGCCGGCCGCGCCGGCGGCAACATCGCCGCTCATGTCGACCTCGCAGACCACCTCGCGCCGCAGCGCCGAGCCGCCGGCCGCGATGACCTGCTCCAGCTCGACCAGTTCGGGAAGCGAGTCCGGCGTCAACGGCCGGACGACCGGGCGTGCCTAGCGCGCCACAGCGCGACGACTTCGAGCATCCCCGCCAGCAGCGCGAGGCCGAGCGCCAGCGGACGCGACGGTTGATAGGCGTTCATGCCGGTCACGGTAGGCGCGAAGCGTGACACGCCGGTGACAGCCGCGTCTTGCGCGAATGGCGCGCCTTTCCCCATTTGCGCCGAGGCCTTTCCCCATTTGCGCTGAGACCTTTCCCCATTTGCGCTGAGGCCTTTCTCCGTTCGCGCTGAGGCCTTTCTCCGTTCGCGCTGAGGCCATTCTCCGTTCGCGCTGAGGTATCGAAGCGCCCTCCAGAAACTCTCCGCTGCGGCATCATCGGTGCGATTCCCGAGGAGTCGTTCCCGATGGCGAGTTGGCAAGCACATCTGGTGTCGTTCATGCTGCGCACCACCTTCAAGCCGCGGCTCGCGAAGGCGCTCGAGGCAACGGAGGCGCGCCGCCTGCTCGAGTCGGGCGCGGGCCACCGGGTGCCGCGCGAGCTCGAGGTGCTGCCGGACGAGGTCGCCGGCGTCGACGGCGAGTGGGTGCAACGCCGCGGCGCCGTGCCGCGCGCCACGCTGCTGCACCTGCATGGCGGCGGCTACTTCGCGTGTTCGGCGCGCACGCACCGTCCTTACACGTGCTTCTTCGCGGCGCAGGGCTTTCGCGTCTACGCGCCGAACTACCGGCTTGCGCCCGAGCATCCGTTCCCGGCCGCGGTGGACGATGCGCTGCGCGTCTACCTGAGCATTGCGGACGCGCTGGGCGGCGACACCGGTTCGCTCGTCGTCACCGGCGACTCGGCCGGCGGCGGGCTGGCGCTCGCGTTGATGCTGCGGCTGCGCGACGCGGGTCATGCGCTGCCGGCGGCGATCGCGCTGTTCTCGCCGTGGACCGACCTCGCGACGACCGGGCCGTCGGCGATCGAGAACGAAGCGAGCTGCTCGATGTTCGTCGCCGAAGGCCTGCGCCGCGGCGCGGCCGGCTACCTCGCCGGCGCCGACCCGCAGCACCCGCATGCGAGCCCGCTGTACGCCGACCTGCGCGGCCTGCCGCCGATGCTGGTCCACGCGGCCGAGCGCGAAGCGATGCGCGACGACTCGGTGCGGCTGGCCGAACGTGCGCGCAGCGCCGGTGTCGAGGTCGCGTTCCGGCTCTGGCCGGTCGTGCATCACGACTGGCAGATGTTCCAGCCGTTCATTCCGGAAGCGCGCGAGTCGCTGTACATCGCATCGCAGTTTCTGCTCGCGCGCGTGCACGAACGCCCGCAGCACGTTAGAGTGCCCGCCGAACGAGTCGTGGCGCGCGGCCTGCCCGCGCGCCGTGCCGCCCTCCCTCTCGCACCCCACCCCATGGACCCGAATCTGAACGCCGTCGAGCCAGGCAGCAGCGTCGTCGCCATCAGCGGCCTCGGCAAGCGCTACGCGACCGGCTTCACGGCGCTGAAGAACGTCGACCTCGCGATCCGCCGCGGCGAAATCTTCGCGCTGCTGGGGCCGAACGGCGCCGGCAAGACGACGCTGATCTCGATCGTCTGCGGCATCGTCACCGCGAGCTCGGGCCAGGTCGTGATCGCCGGGCACGACATCGTGCACGACTACCGCATCACGCGCTCGCTGATCGGGCTGGTGCCGCAGGAGCTGACGACCGACGCATTCGAGTCGGTCTGGGCGACGGTCAGCTTCAGCCGCGGCCTGTTCGGCTGCGCGCCGAACCCGGCGCTGATCGAGAAGATCCTGCGCGACCTGTCGCTGTGGGACAAGCGCCGCGACAAGATCATGACGCTTTCGGGCGGCATGAAACGCCGCGTGATGATCGCCAAGGCGCTGTCGCACGAGCCGCAGATCCTGTTTCTCGACGAGCCCACCGCCGGCGTCGATGTCGAGCTGCGGCGCGACATGTGGGCGCTGGTGCGCGGCCTGCGCGAGCGCGGCGTCACGATCATCCTGACCACGCACTACATCGAGGAGGCCGAGGAGATGGCCGACCGGATCGGCGTGATCAACCAGGGCGAGCTGATCCTCGTCGAAGACAAGGCGACGCTGATGAAGAAGCTTGGCAAGAAGCAGCTGACGATCGAGCTCGAGCACGCGATGGAGGCGATCCCGAGCGACCTGACAGGCTGGCAGCTCACGCTGAAGCCCGGCGGCCACACGCTGCAGCGCGAGTTCGAAGGCGACGAAGCCGTCACCGGCGTCGCCGGGCTGCTGCGGCGGCTGGCCGAGCTCGGCATCGGCTTCAAGGACGTGAACACGCAGCAGAGCTCGCTGGAGGACATCTTCGTGAGCCTGGTGCGCCGGCCTGCATCGCCGCGCCCCGAGATGCAGGAGGCGGTGCGATGAGCGCCGTGGCCGAGCCGCTCGTGCCGATGCACCGGGTCGCGGCGTTCAACCGCCACGGCGTCTGGGCGATCTACCGCTTCGAGATGGCACGCGCGCTGCGAACCGTCTGGCAGAGCCTGGTCGCGCCGGTGATCACGACGTCGCTGTACTTCATCGTGTTCGGCGCGGCGATCGGCTCGCGCATGTCCGAGGTCAGCGGCGTGCCGTACGGCGCGTTCATTGTGCCGGGGCTGATCATGCTGTCGCTGTTCACGCAGAGCCTGTCGAACGCGTCGTTCGGCATCTACTTCCCGCGCTTCACCGGCACGATCTACGAGCTGCTGTCGGCGCCGGTCTCGTACCTCGAGATGCTGATCGCCTACGTCGGCGCGGCCGCCACCAAGTCCATCGTGCTGGGCGTCGTGATCCTCGCGACAGCGGCGATGTTCGTGCCGCTGCACATCGTGCATCCGGTGTGGATGGTCGCGTTCATGGTGTTGACGTCGGTGACCTTCAGCCTGTTCGGCTTCATCGTCGGCATCTGGGCCAAGGGCTTCGAGCAGCTGCAGTTCATCCCGATGCTGATCGTCACGCCGATGACGTTCCTGGGCGGCACGTTCTACTCGATCGACGTGCTGCCGTCGCTGTGGCGAACGGTCACGCTGTTCAACCCGCTCGTCTACCTGATCAACGGCTTTCGCTGGTCGTTCTTCGACGTGGCCGACGTCGCCGTGGGGTGGAGCCTCGCGGCGACGTTGGTCTTCCTCGCGATCAGCGTCGCGATCGTCGCGTGGATCTTTCGGACCGGGTATCGCCTGAAGAATTGAGTCAGTCCAGAAGCACGAGGTTGCCGGCCAGTTCGGCCGTCTCGACTTCCTTCATCGGCAGCACGGCCGATTCTTCGCCGGCCTGGCCCCAGACGATGTCGACGAACTGCCCGCCGAGCTGCTCGACGAGGCAGGGTCCGACGGGGATGGTGTCGTTGCGCCCGTTGTGGCCGACATAGTGGATCGGCCCGGTGACGCGAGCGGTGTGGGTGACAGTCGGCATGTGGGGCACCTTGCTCTCCTTTCCGGGTGGATCGACGGATCGATCCGCCGCTGGTGCAACAGCTTAGGGCGAGGCGGGGCCAGGCGGCATCGGACAATTCCGACAAGGCATGCAGGAGAGCGCCCCTGATGTCTACGCGGTACTGCGGGAGCCGCAGGGTGCGCAAAATGCATCCAACGGACCGCAACGATCAGGAGCAAACGTGAGCAACCCGAACGACACCCCGGACACCGCGCGATCGGAATACCTCGTCATCTCCAAGGGACGCTGGGACGCGGACAAGTCGCCGCAAGAGATTCAACAGGCGATCGACGCCTTCTACGCGTGGCACGCACGCCAGGTCGACGAAGGGCGGATGCGGCCGGGGAAGCGACTGGCCGTCGCGCGCAAGGTCGTCACCCGGCAGGGCATCACCGACGGGCCGTTCCCCGAGGCGAAGGAAGTGATCGGCGGCTACTGGTTCGTCCTGGCCGGCAGCCTCGAGGAGGCCGCAGCGCTGGCGGCCGAGAATCCGTGCCTGGCCTGCGGCCTGACGTACGAGGTGCGGCCGGTCGAATCTGCGAAGGCCAGCGCGTTCGCCGTCAGCAACGAGAATGCGCGGGCGTGATCCGACAAGGCCGCGGCGCACCTCGTCTCTTGTCGCCGTCGAGCCTGTCAGCCGGCCATCTTCCCACGCTGCTCCTTCTCCTTGAACTGCTTGATCTGCGCCTTCAGGTCCCGGTATTCCTCGCACGGGAAGAAGCAGATCGCATCGAGCGCCTTCAACTCCTGCTCGGCGCGCGCGAGGTCGCCGATCTGCAGATACGCCTCGCCGAGATACTCGTGCGCACCCTTGTGCTTCGGGTCCAGCTTCAGCGCCTTGTCGTAGTGCGTGAACGCGTTGTCCATCTCGCCGAGGCGGCGGTAGGCGTGTCCCAGCTCGTTCCAGGCGTCGGCGCTGTCGGGGTTGCGCTGCGCATAGGCGCCCATGCGGTCGACGACCTGGCGCCAGTTCTGCTTCTTCGCCGCGGCCATCGCGGCCTGGTAGTCGGGGTCGCGCGCCACGACTTCATCGCCTCCGCCGCCGCCCCCTCCTCCACCTCCCCCGCCTCCGCCTCCGCCTCCGCCGCCCGCGGACCAGGCCGGGGCCGCCGCAATGACGACGAGAACCGCGACGACGAAGCGAATCATGGCGTGCAGCATGGTGGGGTCTCCTGTGGGCGGGCGGGGTTGGGGATCAGCGCGCATCGATGCGGCCGTACACGCCGTGCGTCTCGTCGGCCGGCCCGGCGGCGAAGAACAAGGTGTTGGCCGGCTGGCTGTTGATGCCGTTGCCGAACGCGATGCCCCAGAGGCCGTCGATCACGATTGGCGTGCCGTCCGGCTTGGCCAGCGGGCCTCGAAGCGCACCGGTGTTCGGATCGAACGCGTTGATGCGTCCGTCGCCGAAATTCCCGACCAGCAGCGCGTTGCTGAACATGCCGAAGTTCGCCGGGGCCATCACCATGCCCCACGGCGCGTTGAGTGCACCCGCGAGCGAAATCAGCCGCTTCACGAAGTTGCCGTTGGTGTCGTAGACATCGACGAAGCCGAGGCCGGCGCCCGCAACCTCATCCTCCGCGTCGGCATCCTGCTTCGCATACGCGACGTAGATCATCCCGCCGATGGCCTGGATGCCGAACGGCGCGTATCCGGCCGGCAGGTTCGGGTCCGTGAACCCGCCGGCCACGCTGATCTTCGTGAAGGTCGCGTCGAACACGTCGACCGCGGCGTTGTGGAAGTCGGCTGCGAACAAGCGGTCGACACCCCCCGAGCTCGCGATCGCGAGGCCTTTGTAGATCGAGCCGGCGGCCGAACCGTCGTGCACCGTGATCGCGTTGTTCAGGTCGACGCCGGGCGACCAGGCGGCCAGCGTGCCGGACTCGCCGGCGAAGACGAACGGGCTCACGCCGCTCGCCCCGCCTTGCGAGACGCGAAAGCTCTGCGTTGCGTTGAAGACGATGCCGGTCGGTTTCGCCGGGCCGGCCGTGCCGGCCGGGATCGCGACGACCAGCGTCTGCGCGACGCCGTTGCCGTCGTACAGCGTCGAGGTCGAGGTCGCGTTGTTCGCGACCCAGACGAAGCCCTGCGGATTGAACGCGATGCCCCATGGGTTGACCAGGTGCGCATCGACGTTCGAGCTGGCGTACGGGTTGCTCGACATGCTGCCGGTGTCGGAGACGAGGTTGCTCGCGACATAGCCCGACATGCCACCGTTGTTGTCGTCGCCGCCGCCTCCGCACGCCGCCAGCAGCAACAGCGCGCCGGTCCCGCCCAACACATCGCGTCGATTCACTTGCCCTGCAGACATCGTGGCCCCCTTTCGCCGCTCGCGGCGCCGTTCGTTCGAGTCGCGGCGCCCGCTGCGCCGCGATCACCTGCGTGTATGCCGCGAGGACCAGCCAGGGTTCATCGATGCCGGTGCGAGATTGTCAGAAGGAGTACGCCGCGCTCAGCACCCACGCGCTGCGCCGCTCGGCGTAGACCGCCGGGAACGGCCCGCCGCGGCTCGCGGCGGCCCACGCGAGTTGCAGGTCCAGGGCCTGCAGGGTCCAGCCGATGCCCACACGCACATCGGCACGCGCGCGGTTCGTGTCCGGACCCAGGTGGCGGCCCGCGCCGGCGATCGGCACGATCACGCCGACATGGCCGAACAGGCGTGTGCGCTCGGCCAGCGCGTGATGCCCGCTCGCATCGATATAGACGGTCTGCACGCGCCGCCCGAAGTAGTCGGGCGCATACGAGAGCCGCAGGCTCCACTGCGGCGCGAGCAAGCCGGCGTAGAGCTCGGCGTAGTCGTAGCTGGATGCCTCGCCGCTGAAGTGCGAGGCGCTGAGGCCGACCTCTACGCTGCGATCGCCGAACGGGCGCGTCACGTAGCCGGCATACGCGGTCGTCTGCACGTAGGTGTCGTCGCGCACGTCGGCGCGCGTCAGCGATGCGCCGAGATACGTGCCGGCCCAGGCGCCCGATTCGACGTCATGGTTGACGGTCAGGCGCAGGGTCGGTTTCGAATCGCTGAGCGAGACACCGCGGAACCGATAGTCCGAATCGATGCCCAGGGTCGCGCCTAGCTGCGCGTGTGCCGGTGCTGCGCTGAATGCCGCGACTGCGGCACACACGATCGCGGCCGCCACGCGTCCGATGGCTCGCAGCGCCGGCACCGGCAGGGCCACCACGGCAGCAGCAGCGACGGGCCGCACGTCAATGTCGCGCCATCGCTTCGAACGGGGACGGGCCGGCGCCGCCGCAGGCACAGACGCACGCGAGCGCCGCGCGCGCCAGGCTCGCGCAGGCATCGAGCCGCCCGTCGGCCAGGCGCACGAGATCGGCCGCGACGGGAGCGGGCGCCGCCGCGGCCGTGCCGCGCCGGCTGCGCGCATGCGCCTCGAGCATCAACGCGACGAATCCGCTGACGTGCGCCGCCGCATAGGAAGCGCCCGACACGCTGCCCCAGCGCGAGCCCGGCACGGTAGTGGGCACGTCGGTGCCCGGCGCGACGAACGCGTTCGGCGCCGCGGCGTTCGCCTTGTCGTCGAGCGCTGCGACCACGCCGTTCAGTTGCGCCGGAAAGCCGCCCTGTGGCGCCGCGCGATCCGCCGCGGCGACAACGGTCGCGCCACGCGCCTGTGCGGTTTCGACCAGGCGCTGCACCAGCCGGTCGGGCGGCCCGGCCAGGCTCAGGTTGATGACGCGCGCGTCGCGCTCGATCGCCGCGTGCAGCGCGAGTGCCAGGGTCAGGCTGGTGCACAGCGCTGCATCGGCCGGCGTCGCCTGCGCGCACGCGCGCAATGCGAGCAGGCGCGAGCGCGGCGCGATGCCGGCGATGCCGATCGCGTTGTCGGCACGCGCCGCGATGATGCCCGCCACCGCGGTGCCGTGCATCTCGCCGCTGCTGCCGGCCGGTGCATCCGCGACGAAGTTCAGGCTCGTGTCGATCTGCTCGGCAAGGTCGGGGTGGTCGCGCTGCACCGCACTGTCGATCACGGCGACGCGCACGCCCTGCCCGGTGGCTGCCGCATGCAGCTCGGCCAGATGCCATTCGCGTGCCGCCGGCTGCAGCGTGAACAGCGGGTCGTCGTGCGTGGCGGGCGCCAGGCGATCGCCCACGCCATCGCTGAGCGGATGGAACACATGCATCGCCTGGGCCCAGGCGACCCGCGGCTCGCGCGCGAGGCGGGTCGCGACCTCGTCGGGCTGCAGCGGCGCCGGCACGTCCATCACGTAGCAATCGAGACCGAGCGCGGGCATCGGCCAGTCGGTCGCGAGGTGCAGGCCGTGCACGCGCGCCAGCGCCGCGGCGGTGCGGCGCCGTGCCGCGCGGCCGGCCGCATCGGCATAACCGCCGGAGTAGTTGCCGTCGGGGCGGAAATGCGGCGCGGGCATGTCGAGCAGCACCAGCACCTGGCGCGGCGGATCGTCGGCCGCGTGTGCGGCCGTGCCGGACAGCACCGCCGTCAACGCCAGCAACGCCACGCACAGTGACGCGAGCCAGCGCATGCGCAGCGTCGCGACCGTCATCGCGGCCCCGCGGCTTCGAGCGATTCGACCCGCAGCACGCCCGGCTGCGCGCGCAACCGCGCGATGGCCTCGGCCGTCGTCGTCGCCGAGCCGATCTGCAGCAGGTAGGCGTCGGTCACGGTCGGCCCGCCGACCAGCCGGGCATCGCCGGCACGCAGCGCGCGGCGCATCTGCTGTTCGGTGGCATCGGGGCGGAACACGACGAGCGCGTTCGCGGTGGCTGTGGCACTCGCCGGTGCCGCGCCGAGCGCTCGATACGGCTCGCTCGGCATGAGTGCGCTCCAGCCGGCAAACACCGCGAGCGCGAGCACGAGCGCTGTCTGCAGGCCGAAGGCCCACGGCATCCAGCGGATCGGCCGGCGCGACGCCGGCCTGGGTGTGCGGCCGGCGGGAGCCTGCGAGGCCTGAGGAATCGATGCCGCTGCATCGGCGTCGAGACGTTCGCGCAGCGCCGACCACCGGCGTTCGACATCGCCCGCATCGACCACGTCGGCCAAGGCCTCCGGCTGCGTCCGCAGCTTCATCTGCCATTCGAGATCGGCGCGGCAGCGCGCGCACTGCGCGAGGTGGGCATCGACCCGCGCGGCCTCGGCACGCGCCAGCGTGCCGTTCGCATACCAGGGCAGCAGCGCCTGCAGCGCCACGTGCTCGTCGGAATCGAACGCCACGATGCGGGCCTTCACAGCCAGTCCCCCGGTTCGCCGCTGAGCAGTGCGCGCAGGCGGCGGCGTGCATGGAACATGCGCGTCTTCACGGTGTCGACCGGGCACGCCATGATCTGCGCGATCTCGGCGTACGGCAGGTCGTGGTAGTAGGTCAGCACCAGCACGCTGCGCTGCTCGCTCGACAGCGCGTCCAGCGCACGCAGCAGCGCGGCGCGGGTCTCGCGGTCGTGGTGCCGGCGCTCGGGGCCGGGCTCCTCGGAGGCCGCCTCGTCGAGCATCGAAGAAGGTTCGAGCGGCTCGTCGTAGCGCTGCAGCGCCTTGAGCGCCGTGCGGTATGCGATCGCGAAGATCCAGGTCGAGACCTTGCTTTGCCCGTTGTACGTGGCGGCACGTTTCCAGACGACGAACATCGTGTCGTTCAGCGCTTCTTCGACGATCGTGCGGCGCGGCGTCATCAGCCCCAGGAAGCGGGCCAGACGCGCGTGATAGGCGCGAAACAGCGCCTCGAACGCCTGCCGGTCCCCGCCCGCGACCCGCTCGATCAGCACGACGTCGTCCGCGTTGCTCGTGCGATGCGGCGGCAGCGGCCGGCTCGGCGTCGCGGGCTCAGGCCGCGCGGGCGGCCGGCCCCAGTCGGGAAGGAAACGAAACATCGACGTACCTCATGCGCCCTTGCGGAGGTTAATTCCGCGGCGGGCCGAAAGGTTCAATCACCGGCAACAAAAGGTTCACCACGAGGCGGATACTGCGCTCTGTCCTGCGAGGCGATCCGAAACGAGGCGATCATGTCCGAGACCAAGACGCTGCTGCACGCCGAACCGAAGGACGAGACCTACTCGTACAAGATCGAAGAGACGGCCGAGCACCTGACCGTCGTGCGGATCGAGCGCAGCGCCGATCACCGCTGGCACTACCACGTGACGGCCGAACGGCTCGTCGCCGCGGCCGGGCAGCCCGCCGGCGCCACGGTGCAAGGCGACGCCGACGGGTTCGCGACCGCCGACGAGGCGATCGCCGCAGCGCGCGACCACGCGCGCGCACTGCTCGCGGGCAACCCGGCTTGAACGTCAGCGCCGCTACGCCGTGGTCGTGCTGCGCGCGAGGTGCTGGTGAATCTGCGCGACCGCCGCGGCGCCCTCGCCGATCGCGCCGCCGACGCGCTTGACCGACCCGCTGCGCACATCGCCGACCGCGAACACGCCGGGCTCGCTCGCCTCCAGCGCGGCCGCGCCGTTCGCGCCGGTCACGACGAAGCCGTGCGCGTCGAGCTGCAGGCCGCAGCCGGCGATCCACTCGGTCTCGGGCTCGGCGCCGACGAACAGGAACACGTGGCGCACGTCGCAGCGCTGCGTGATCCGGTCGCGCGCGTTGTGCCAGGTCACGCCGGCCAGTCCGGTCGGCGCTTCGCCGTGCAACTCGGTCAACGCGGTGTGCGGCATCAGCTCGATGTTGGGCGTCGCCTCGATGCGATCGATCAGGTAGCGCGACATGCTTGCCGCGAGGCTGGGCCCGCGCACCAGCATGTAGACCCGCGCGGCATGCTGCGACAGGAACACCGCCGCCTGCCCGGCCGAATTGCCGCCACCGACGAGCACGATCTCGCTCTTCTGGCACATGCGGGCCTCGAGCGCCGAGGCCCAGTACCAGATGCCGCGGCCCTCGAACTCGGCGAGCCGCGCGACCGCCGGGCGCCGGTAGCGCGCGCCGCTGGCGATCACCACCGTTCGCGCACGCAGGCGGCGGCCGTCGGCGAGCCGCACGTGATGCTCGTCGCCGTCTCCATCGGGCGTGGCTCCACCGCACTCGAACCCGACCGCCTTGGCCGGGATCAGCATCTCGGCGCCGAACTTCTGCGCCTGCACGTACGCGCGGCCGGCGAGCGCCTGGCCCGAGATGCCGGTCGGAAAGCCGAGGTAGTTCTCGATGCGCGCGCTCGCGCCGGCCTGGCCGCCGAACGAGCGGCAGTCGAGCGTGGCAACGCGCAGCCCTTCGGATGCGGCATACACCGAGGTCGCAAGGCCGGCCGGCCCGGCGCCGACGACGACGACGTCGAACAGCTCGTCGTGAGCCACCGTGTCGATCATGCCGAGGCAGCGCGCGAGCTCGACCTCGTCCGGGTTGTCGAGCACCGAGCCGTCGGGACACACCACCAGCAGCTCGGCGTCACGGTATTGGTCGAGCAGCGCGCGTGCGTCCGGGTCGTGATCGGCATCGACCACGTGATGCGGCTGGCCGTTGCGGCGCAGGAAGCTCTGCACCCGCAGCACGTCGGGCGAGTTGGGGCAGCCGATCAGCACCGCCCCGCTCGCCCCCTGCTCGATCAGCGCGACGCGGCGCAGGATCAGCGCCCGCACGATGCGCTCGCCGAGATCGGCCTCGGCGATCAGCAGCGCGCGCAGCTGCGGCGGCGGGATCAGCAGCGCTTCGACGTCTTCCTCGGCGTCGCCGTCGACCAGCGCCGGCCGACCCGACAACTGCCCGACTTCGGCGAGGAACTCGCCCGGCCCCTCGCGCACGATCGGCACGACGTGGCCGAGCCCGTCGCGCTGGCTGATCGCGACGATGCCCTTGAGCACGACGAACATGCCGGGCCCCGGCTGACCGGCCGAGAACATGCGCGTGCCGCACGGATAGTGCTGCACGGTGCCGAAGCGCGAGACGCGCGCGATCTCCGCCTCGTTGAGCACCGGGAACATCTGGTGACGCCGGGTCGACAGGTCGACCTTGGGCTCAGACAACGAGTCGTGGCGGGAACTGTCGGACATCGTGGACTCCAATACTGCATCGGGCCCGTTGCGGTCGAGCTCGTTCGAGATTTCGCTTCGTCAACGTGGCCGCATTAGAACTCCGCTGCCGCGGCTCGCGCCGTCCGGCGCGTTGTAAGAATCTTCATCGCCGAGCCGACTTGGTGGTCGACCCTTTCGGAGCATTCGGGAGCATTCGATGAACCGACCGACCCATGATCCGCATCCGCGTCGCCGGGTGCTCGCTTTCCTCGGTGTTGCGGCGACGGCCAGCGCCGCTGCCCTCTGGCCATGGCTCGATGCCCGGGCCGAAGCCGCGACCGCGATCCCGGCGCCGTCCTTCACGGCTGCGCCCGAATCGGGCGAATCGCGAACGGTCGTCTTCGCCGGCGGATGCTTCTGGGGCGTGCAAGGCGTGTTCCAGCATACGAAGGGCGTATTGAAGGCGGTGTCGGGCTATGCCGGCGGGCGCGCAGGCACCGCGAGCTACATGCTGGTCGGCTCCGGCATGACGGGGCACGCCGAGGCGGTCGCCGTCACCTACGACCCGCGCCGCGTCTCGTACGGCCAGCTGCTGCAGATCTTCTTCTCCGTCGTGCATGACCCGACCCAGCTCGACCGTCAAGGGCCAGACGTCGGCAGCCAGTACCGCTCGGCGGTCTTCTATGCCGACGCGGCTCAGCAGCAGCAGGCCGTCGCCTACATCACCCAGCTCGACGCGGCCAAGGTATTCCGCCGCCGCATCGTGACGCGGCTCGAGCCGTTGAACGGCTTCTACCCCGCCGAGGACTATCACCAGGACTACGCGACGCTGCACCCCGAGTCGCCCTACATCGCGCACTACGACCTGCCGAAGATCGCGAGCCTGAAGACGCTGTTCCCTCAGTGGTACCGCGACGAGCCGGTGCTGGTGTCCGCCGCGGCGAGCGCGAAGCGCTGAGCGCGCACGCGGCCCACACGCTTCCCTGCCGCGACATTCAGCTGCGCTCGATCGCGACGGCCGCCTGGTCGATCGCCTCGGCGATCGCGCGGATTTGCGCAGCACTGAGTTGGCCCTTTCCGAGGCGCAGATGCAGCGCCATCCGGAAGTTCTGCAGCGCGCGCTGCACCTCGGGCGCGCGCATCGCGTGGCCGGGGCGCGCCGCGCGGTCGAGCCGCTCCAGCACCGCCGCGAGCGCAGCCTTGTTCTCGGCCAGGAACGCCTCGCCTTCGGGCGTGATCGCGTACTGCTTGCGCTCGCCTTGCTGCTCGGCGCTGATCTGCGCGTGGCCCAGATCGACGAGCAAGGTCAGCGTCGGGTAGATCACGCCCGGGCTCGGGCTGTAGTCGCCGCCGACGCGCTCCTCGATCGCCTTGATCACCTCGTAGCCATGGCGCGGCCGCTCCTGAAGCAGCGCCAGCACCACGAGCCGCAGATCGCCCTGCCCGAACAGGCGCGTGCGCCCGCCCATGCCGCGCGTCAGGCCTTCGCCGTAGCGGCCCCCGCGGTGTCCGAACATGCCGTGCTCCTCGTCGAAATAGCCACCGTGATCGTGAAACTGCGAGCGGCCGCAAGGACCGGCGCCGAACGCGCGGTGGTGCCCGTGAATTCCAAACATTGTCCGTCCTTCGGAGTTGTATGTGCGATATATCTTAGTAGCTCTTTCTCGAGACCGCAAGGCGAGGCGGTCGGCCAGCGGGACACGCCACGGATGCGCAACAAACAGGTACAGCTTCGGTACTCGCGAAGCGAAGAACTTCGCGTAGCACCTATTGCGCAGGGCACATCGGCGCGGTAACACTGCACCGGCCACATCGGCGCTGCGCAAGCCGTACCCAAGAACAAGCCCAGTCGAAGCGGAGACGACTCGAGAGATGGACACCATCCCGGTGCGCAAACCCTGGTACAGGTCGCTGTACCTGCAGGTCATCACGGCGATCGTGATCGGGGTGCTGCTCGGGCACTTCTGGCCCGCCACCGGCGAGGCGATGAAGCCGCTCGGCGACGGCTTCATCAAGCTGATCAAGATGATGATC
>Ga0070706_100000254_pt1 | contig 65107 bp, 66 predicted proteins | sample KBSK5501metaG_FD_65476 | JGI IMG/M metagenome (GOLD analysis project Ga0070706, IMG submission 65476) | Corn, switchgrass and miscanthus rhizosphere microbial communities from Kellogg Biological Station, Michigan, USA - KBS K5-50-1 metaG | ecosystem: Host-associated > Plants > Roots >...
CCTGTGGCTCCTGGGCGACGTAGCCAAGTGGTAAGGCAGAGGTCTGCAAAACCTTCATCGCGGGTTCGATTCCCGCCGTCGCCTCTGGCGTGGGTTTTCGCGAGGTCAGGGCAGAAGTCTCCCTGAATAGGGCAGAGGTCTGCGGGCCAGAAGTCTGTTTTGGGTCTAGCGGGCGAGGAGCTCGCGAAGGCCCGCCGTGGGGAACTCTTTGAGCTCGCTCTCGTCGTACTTGCCGATGTACCGGGTCGGCATCGCTTCCCGCTTCCAGCCGCCGATCTGCATGATCACTTGGAGCGGGACGCGCTTTTTCTGGAGGCGCTTCGCCGCGTACCCGCGGGCACGATACTGGATGAAGTCGCGGAGGCCGGCCTCGTGGAGCTTGTCACGGAGGATCTGGTTGCGCTTGTTCCACGAGAACTCGGTGAAGCCTCGGCCGTCGCGGTTGAGAAAGAGCGGCTCCTTGCCGTCGAGATCGGCCGGACCTTCTCCGGTCCAGTGCGGTCGCTCGAACCGGATGTAATTACGAAGAGCCGCCTCGGCTTCCTCGTCAAGGGGAACGAGGCGATCCGTCCCGGCCTCGGTCTTTGACCCACGAATGACGATGTGACCGCGCTTGTCGCGGTCGCGCTCGCGGAAGTCGCCGAGGAGGATGCGCCGCACCTCGTCGGGCCGCATCGGTGCGGAGAACTGGAGGGTCAGGATCGCTCGCTCGCGGATCGGATAGGTGGCCACGCGTGGGATCGTTGCGATGATCTCCTTCACCTCACGATCATCGAAGGGCCGCCGGCCCATCGCAGGGATAGGCGGAAGCTTCACGTCGCGGAGGATGGACAGTCGCTGGTCGCCGCGCTGGTCGTAATAGAGATGCTTCTCCGCGAGCCATTTGGCGAGGGCCTTGAGCGCGACGAGCTTGTTGCGCTCGGTGTATCGGCCAGCGCGCCGGTCCTCTGGGCGAAAGTTGCCGGCGAAGGCCGTGGCGTTCTCGTGCGTGAGATCGGCGAGCGTCGGTCGCGCGATGTTGTTCTTCGCGCCGAGCCACTCGAGGAAGAGCTTCAGCCCCACGTGATAGCCACGGAGGGTCGTGGCGCGAATCGGGGCGTCGCTCTCGAAGTCCCGAACCAGATCGGGGAGCGGGTATGTGTCACTCAGCATCACGTCGCCGTCTTCGGTTGTAAAAGTCCATGCGCGGGGTTTGGCCATGTCTCACCTTCCCGCGCTCCCGGCTGATCCACGCTGGAGTCTATGGGGGTAAGACGTGCCTCACGGGACTGGGGAAAGGATGGTTCCTGGCGAATGAGCGCAGCACCGATGCGCTTGCGGAGTTCCCGAGGGCGGCGCAATGAGACCTGTGGCAGTGGCATCGAGTTGGAATGCGGTACTACCTTGCAGCGATCCGGTTACTCCAACCCGGGCGACCTCGGATGAACTGAAGCGATGGTCTGAAGAATCATGTGTCGCCAGTTCGATTTTGGCCCTCGGCACAGGACGAGTTTTCTAAGGAATCCGCAAAACGCGTTCTCGGCAAGGCAGCCCCGAATACCGTCAAACCATTGCTCTACGCGGACAGAAACAGAAACCGGGTGGGAGGCAGGTCACCCGTCTCGGGCTCCGAATGCCGCGCCATCTCGGGCTCTCCGGCGCGCATGCTGCGCGGCCACCCGCTACAGCTCACCAGGGACGCCCCCAAACCGAGTTGGTTCGCTCTACTGTTTTGCTCGAAGACGGCCGGTTGAATCCGGTCCGGAAGCGGCTCGTCAATAGGATCGTCACGTAGTGCCGCTCACGTATCATGCCGCTCGATCCTCGTGGACGGGTTATCGCAGTGGATTCCTCATAGCTAGCGCCGACTCCCATCCGGAATTTCGGTTCCCAAAGCTAGCGGGAACCGGACGCATTCATTACTTTGCCGCCCCCAGAGAGCCTGTAGCGGGACCGGCGGGGCAGTTGGCCCATAGGGACTAGAGCAGACGCATCCGCCGTAGTTGCTTCGCCGCCTCTTCATGGAAGTAATAGGTCAGGACGAAGAGGATCGCGGCTCCGATGACATGTCTTGTACCCACTTCTTGCACCCCCAATTTGATCGGGCACTTGAGATTCGCGGCGGTTCACTACGCGTTGCAACCACGTCGCACGCTTGGTCTGGCCTCACGAGGGCATGAGCGTGCCGGAGTCGCCCCGGAGGTCGGCGATGAGGTTTCGTAGGCGCTCTGGGGACATGCGCGAGCGGAACTGCCCGACCACGTCGCGATGGCAATGCTCGTACCGCCGATTGCTCCTGCACGGGCACCACGCGCGCCGTGCGAGGTTACCTGCGAGCGCGTGGCGCATGCGCGGGATCTGGCCGGGAGCCATGCGCAGCACCTGCGCGAGATGTTCGCGATACGCCGGGTTCCAGCCGTGCGCGAAGGAGGGCCCCGGAAAGGGCATACCTGGATTGCTCTCCATCTGGAGTAGGCGGTAATAGAAGGTGCCAAGCTCGGTGATGAATTCGGCCAAGGCGTCGGGATCATGGGGGCGCCAGCGCGAGGCCACGTCGAGCCAGAGGCAAACGCGCTGGGTGTCTTGGAAGAAGTGATGGTCTGGGTCATGCGGGAAGCGTGTTCCCACCTCGAATGCGAGCGGCTCATCGATCGGGTACCCCTCAGGGAACTCGATTGTTGTGCCGATCTCATGCGGGATGCCCGACACGGTCACGATTCGTACGACGCCGACCAGGTGCGGCGCGCCGTCGGCCCCGGCCTCATACCGCAGTCCAGGCTGGTGGTGGCGCGCGACCTCCTCGTCGTGCGCAAGGCGCGCGCGGCCGGCCGGTGTCTCAAACCAGCGCGTAACGGCGTCACCCACCATGCGACGGGGAAGGGCTACGCCGGGTGCCCGTGCCCGGGCGTGTGCTGATGCCCATCCCGGCCCCGGCTGATCGGACGAAGACTGGCTTGCCGCGGTTGAGGTCGCGTGCGCCTTCAGCGAGGTCGAGCACGTTCTGGTCGAGCGCGCTGGCCACATAGCACCCGGCGCTATCGCGCCAAGTGAAGAACGTGCGTAGCTCGGCGGGCACGTTGTCCCGCACGTTCTGGCTGATGCCGATTTCACGCCGATCGACGCGCTCTTCATTGCGCTCGGCCCGCAGCACGCCCGTGCCCAGGCAGAGACGGTCGCGATGCCCATACTCGCCGAGCTTCGTGGCGATCGTGTCGCCTTCGCTGACTCCGACGGCGATGCCCGTGGTCGCCAGATCCGGGCGCAGCACCTTGAGAATGAGCTCGAAGCTCGACTGGAGGCCGACGGCGGCACGGACGGCGTCCTCAGAGAAGCGGGTGCGGTCATCCGGCGGCATGTGGAAGAAGCCCTGGACTCGGTCGCCCTGGTACTGCACGCGGATGCCATCGAAGTCGTCCGCCACCACTTTCGCCATCTCCTTCCGCACGGCGTGGAACGACTTCAGCGCCTCCCTCTGCGCGGCGGTCGTCGTCGCGCCGTCGATGTACGCGGTGAAACCACTGACGTCTCCGTACAACGTCGCACCTGCAGCGAACTTGTTGTTCGTGAAGCTCAGCGTGTCGAAGTCGATCTTCACCCCCGCGCTGCTGATTGCGGCCTTCGACAGAGGAAAAGCCCGGCGGTCGGCCTCGAGGCGCTCACGGCTCCCCTCCGCGGACCACGAGACGGCGTAGTTCTCCAGCAGTTTGGTGAACTCGGTGTCTGTCGGGCGACGCAGCCTCAGTCCACCCTCCGGGTCGTCCTCCACGAACGCGGCAAGGTCCTCGGGCAGCGCGCGTCGCATCGCGACGCTCACGCGTCGATCCGACCCGGTCGCTAGCAACTTCGCCGCGTGGTTCGCTGGCGCACCGAGGAACAGCAGCTCACGGTCGCCCTGTACGCCGTTGCGCGTGCCGATCGCATCGCCGATGTCCGACCCACTGCGAACGTGCAGGTCTGGCAACGTCGCATACGTCTCGCTGAATACGTCGCCGAAGCGATCGCAGACCAGCTGCGCGAGGAGGGCCTTTCCGGCGATCTGGGTCGCGTTCCGGATCGGGCGGTAGATGAGCAGGTGCGTACGAGCGCTCTGGAATTGCACGCGGACCGCGCCGACCGCGTCGGCGATGCGAGCGACCTCGCGCTGGTAGCAATGTGTCGCCTGGATGACGTGCCGGCGCCCGTCGTCGTCGTCCATCTCGTTCACGAGCGCGGAGAGATTGCGTACGTCGATGTAGGCGTGGGCGCCGTAGATCTGCCGACAGGTCTTTTCGCTCAAGTTCTCGAGGTCCATCTCGCGGTCGAGCCGCTCGACCTCAATGTCGTCCAAGTTTGTGAGGTGCTTTTGCACGCGTTCCATCGATTGCTCGTAGTGCCAGGGCATGTCCTACTCCTTCACGCTGAGCGGCCAGACGCTCGTCGCGCCCACGCCGCGAATGTCCGTGGTGATCGGCTTGCCCAAACGACTCCGGACCTCCTCGGGAATGCGGGCCGCCAGATCGGGCCCGATCGCGATCGGCACGCCGCTGCGTTTTGTCTCTTCCTGGAGGCGCGCCGCAAGGTTCACGGGCGCGCCGAGCGCGGTGAACTGGCGCTTCGCGGCGGTGCCGACGATGCCGAGCATCACCAGCCCGCTCTCGACGCCCACGCCGATGCGCAGTGGCTCGCCGCCGACGGTCAACCCATGCGTGACGCAAACGAGCGCCTCGGCGGCGGCGACCGCCCGGGCTGCGTCGTCGGGGTGCGGCGCGTAGCCCCAGAGCGCCATGACGCAGTCGCCGATGAACTTGTCGACCATCCCGCCGTGCGCGTGGATTACGTCGACGGCGCGATCCAGGAACTTTCCCAGGTCGGCGAGCAGCTCCTCGGGCGGGATCGCGAGCGTCTTCGCAGTGAAGCCGCGGATGTCGGCGAAGAGCACAACCACGTCGGCCAGGCGCGGGGCGCCGAGGTTACCTGCGGCAAGGAGTTCCTGGAGCACCTCGGGCGAAACGTGCGCCCGGAACTCGCCGAAGAGGAGCTGATGCTGCCTGTATTGGATTGCACGCTCGGCCGTCGCGCCACGAAGCTTCCACGCCAGATCCCGTGCGAGGTTCGCAAGGAACGCCGGGTCGTTCAGCAGGGCCTTGGCGTCGGCCACCGCGAACTCGTACGTCGTGACCATGCCGCGGGCGATTACAGAGGCGGTACGCGGCTGCCCATCGATGAGAGCGAGCTCGCCGAGCAGATGCACCGGAGGGCGCATCGCGATGTAGACGCCGTCCTCGCGAATCTCGGCGAAGCCGCGCATGAGCACGACGAGCTTGTCCGCCGCCGCCCCCGAGGTCAGGATGACCTCGCCATCGGTGTAGTGCTGCAGTACCGCGGCGTCGCACAGGACCCCAGGTACGCTGGAGAACAGGTCAAGCGCGGATAACGGCGGAACCCGGGAGGAACGTTCCTTCATCAGACCGCCTCCGGAGCCATCCGTGACAGCCGTGTCTGTTGCAGATATGTTTGCATCGTACCAGATATGGTACACGACGTAGATCGCTTGCGTCCAGCACCCATTCCGACGCAGAATCACCAAAGGAACGTTTGTTCCACTTCTGGAACAGAGGAGGTATGCGCAGTGGCGAGCAAGCCGCACATCGACTTGGAGGCGCTCTATGGCGCGTTGAACGCGGAGCGCGAGAATCGCGGTCTGAGTTGGCGCGAGCTCGGGAAGGAGATCGGCACGAGCGCGTCGACATTCACGCGCCTCGCTCAAGGGCGGGGCACCGACGCGGACACGTTCGCGACGCTCGTCGCGTGGCTCGGCGTGAGCGCCGACCATTTCGTCCGAGGGAACGAGCCGCCAAAGGGCCAGCCGCGCACGGTTGCAGCGATATCCTCGTACCTGCGCGCCGACCGCAGTCTGTCGCGCGAGGAGAGCGACGCGTTGGACAAGATAATGCGTAGCGCCTACAAGGCATTGCGCTCGGCGCGGTAATCGCTGTGGTCCGACGAGGATTCAAGACGCAGGCCGAGGAGATTGCCCTCGAGATTCGTGCAGAGTTGAAGCTCGCCCCTCAGGCGCGCCTCATACCGACGGATCTCGCGGAACACCTCGGCATCCCTGTCTTGTCCCTGCAGGGGCTTGCCCCGTTCGAGGCGGAGGGCGAGGAGGAGGACGTGTCGTTCGGGGACGCGGTTGCCCTGTTCACAGGTCCGTCACGCGAAAAGCTCTCAGCTTTTACGGTCGCGCAGGACACGCACCGGTTGATCGTCTACAACGAGTCGCACCCCGAGACGCGACAAGCCAACAGCCTCGCCCACGAGCTTTCGCACATCTTGCTTGAGCACGAGCCCTCACCTCATAGCGATCAATATGGGCACCGGTTCTGGAGCCCCGAGATTGAAGAGGAGGCGAACCTGCTCGCTGCGGCCCTACTTGTCCCTCGGGAAGGCGCACGCATCGTGCTTGAGTCGGGCCGCAGCGAGGCGCAGGCTGCGAAGCATTTCGGGGTAAGCCTGCAACTGTTTCAGTGGCGCGCGCGGCAGACTGGTGTGCTTCGGCAACTGGCGAATGCGACCGTGTCGAGCGAGCCCGCGACCAACGAACCGGATTAGGCCCGCGCGGTCAGGTCGGCGAGCAAGAACCGCCGTCCCAGCGGCGCGAATTCGGAATCGAAAAGGTCGGCGTCGGCAAGGTCGGGGTCGTCGAAGCGCCTGCGGATAATGCCTGCAGCGAGGTCGGCCAGCTGGATCATCTCGACGAGCAGCGAGTCGACGAAAAGCACGTCGCTCGACACGTGGAGATCTAGCGCGCGCACGCTCTTCGCGTACTCGGTGCGCTCCGGTCCGGTGAGCCCGCAGTCGTCGATGTAGAGGCGAGTGTGCGGCGTGCGCGGTGGATACGTTCCCACGTGGGCGCGCAGGAGGGCCATGTGGAAATTCCGACGCAGGCCGACCTTGTCAAAGCCTGGTTGCAGGAGCGCGCCGCCCTCGTGGCTTGTCTTGTCAACAACCCCGAGTGTCACCGCGCAGTACCCGGACGCAGCCGCATTGCCGAGCTCTATGAGGAAGTCGTCCTCTCGCGCGGTCGTTAGATGTATGCGCGGCGAGGAGGCCTTCACCTCTTCGTCGGCGAACACATGGTGACGCCATCCGTATAGGAGGCTCGCCATGCGCGGGTAGTTGCCGGCGTCGAAACTCACCGCGGCGCCCACCAGAAAGGCGTGCGCATCGCCGCCGTCCGCGACCGGATCGAAGTCGCCGGACTCGTCGATCGCGGTGTAGTCGCGGCGCGCCTTGGTCCCAGTGTGCTGCTCCCATGCAAGGCGCAGCTCGTCCACCTCGGCGGGCAGCGCGCCGGAACGAGCGAACCGCGGCGACGCGGCGAAAGGCCCGACGACGTCACGCGGCACGAGAAGACGGGGTGGAACGGATGGTGACATGTGCCAAGTCTAGGAATGCGATGCCGACGCGGACGAATGCGACGTACTGGGAGTCGCCGCGGCGCTCGTATGCTCACTCTGGATGAAGGGGAGCGTGTGTAACCGATCAGCCGTTGAGCCGTTCGCGTGAGGATCCTGCACACCAGCGACTGGCACCTGGGCATGACGCTCGGGAGCCAGAGCCGGCTCGACGATCAGTTCTCGCGCATCGCCGAGATCGCGGCGTACGTGGAACGCGAGCGCGTCGACCTCCTGCTCGTTGCCGGTGATGTATTCGAGGAGCGGAGCATGTCAGGCATCAGCACGATCACGCGCCGCCTGGCAGAGGCCCTGCGTGGGCCACTCGAGCTCGGCGTGACTGTCGTCTTCGTCGCTGGGAACCACGACCGTAGCGTCGTGTTCTCGCTGCTGCAGAGCCTCAAAGCGCTGGTCGCGCCCGAGCACGCGGCCCTTGTCTACTTCGTGCAGGATCCCCAGCTCCTGCAGATAGAGCTGCGCGGCGGAATGCCGATCGACCTCGTCCTCCTGCCGTACCCAACCGCCGACCGCTATGGACTGGATCCGTCGACTTGGACGAGCCTCGACGCGAAGCACCGGATGCTCGCGGATGCTGTGCGCACGCGCTTGCGAGACATCCTCCGTGGCGCACGACGCGGTGTCCCTCGCGTGCTCTGCGGGCATCTGCTGCTCGCGGGAGTACAAGGCGGTCACTGCGAGCGCGAGGACGAGGAGATCCCGGTCGACCCGACCCTTGCGCCGGGCTTCGCCTACGTCGCTCTCGGCCACATCCACAAGCCCGTCTCGCTCGATGACTCGGGGACGGTGCGGTACAGCGGAAGTCTCGAGCGGATGGATCAAGGCGAGGCGAGCGACAGTAAGAGCGTCGTCTTGGTGCAGATCGAGGAGCGCGCGGTCGAGGTGCGGGTATTGCCGCTGCACCCGCGCGCGCTCGCGAGGGTATCTGGAGCTACGCGGGCGCAGCTGGAGCAGCGCCGATCCGAGCTTGCCGATCCGGACGGCACTCTGGTGTACGCAACCCTGCAGCTGCGGCGAGACGGTAGCCTCCGCGACCTCCTCGCCGACGCCCAGCAAGTCTTCCCTCTGCTGTACGGACACGAGGTCGACTACCTCGACGAGCCGGTCGAGCCGTTGCCGGGGACGACCTTCATTCGCGCGGATCCGCTCGAGACCGCGCGCGCGTACCTCGGCGAAGTGCTCGCTGGCGATCCGGATCGCGACGACCTCGTCGCGCTCCTCGATGAGCTCGTCGCAGAGAGTCCGATGCGGGCGCGGCCGTGATCCCGCTGCGCGTCACGCTCCGCAACTTCCTGAGCTACAGCACGCAGCCCAACGGCGCCCCGATCGATTTCGACTTCGAGGGAGCGCGGCTGTGGAGCATCGCTGGTCCGAATGGCGTGGGCAAGAGCGCTCTGTTCGACGCAATCACATGGGTGCTTTTCGGCGAGCACCGGGGCGGCAAGAGCGAAGACCACCGGTTGGTCCACCAGGGCGCGATCGTCGGCGAGGTGACGTTCGCCTTCTGTCTTGCCGGCCAAACGTATCTGGTCGAGCGCTCCGTGAGCACGAAGACGAAGAACACCAAGCGGCTCGCGAGTCTGCGGGATCCGACGACCGCGCTGTGGCAGCCGATCGTCGACACCGACCGCAGGAACGGCTTCGATGCATGGGTCGCGAGCCTCGGCCTGCGCTACAAGACGTTCATCGCGTCCACCGTCTTGCTGCAAGGCATGAGCGATCGGCTCATCCTCGCGCCGCCGAAGGATCGCTTCGAGGTGCTCTCGGGCGCGCTTGACCTGCGCGCGTATGAAGCACTCGCAACACGGGCCCACGAGCGCGCCGCGTCGCGCACGTCTGAGCTCAAGATCGCGGAGGCGCGGCTCTCGGCCGCGCCGCCGGCGACCGCTGCTGACCTGCAGGCGGCCGAGGCTGCAGTGGGCGTGGCGAACGAGCGTGCTGAGCTGGCCGACGCCACATTGCTTGAAGCCGAGCTCGCGCTCGCCGACGCACTGCGCGCCGAACGGCTCAACGCGGAACTCGCGTCGGCGGCGGTGCGCGAAGCAACCCTCGACGCGGTTCTCGCGACCGGCGAGGCGACCGAGCGCGATTACGGCGAATGGGTCGAGTTGTCGACTGCGCTCCCCATTCTCCGGTCCATCGTGGCGGACCTCGCTCGCGCCGGAGAGAGCGCAAGTGCGGCCGCCGAGCTCGAGAGCGAGGTACGAGGCGTCGACTTGTCTGCATTCGAGGCCCGCGCGCGACAGAGCACGGTGGCCGCGGATGACGCCGCCTCCGCGCTCGCGCAGCGAAGCGCCTCACTCGCCCGGTGCGCGCTCGACCTTGCCGTGGCCGCGACCGCTGTGGAGGAGGTCGACCGCTGTGAGCGCCTGGAAGAGTTGGCTGCGGCGGCAGAGGCGGACTTGACAGTTGTGTCTGCAAGCCAAGATGGAGCCGAGGCTGTCTACGCCGCGCTTGTCGCCGCTGAGCTAATGCGCGACGCAGCCCCGATCGTCGCGGCCGTTGTCGATGCCACGGCAGCACACGATCGCCGCGTTGCGCGCTGCTCGGATCTCGGCACGCCGGCCACGGTCGCAGGAGAGCTGGACCGCGCGGCGGCGGTGCTTCGTTCCAGAGAGGAAGCGCGCGACCGCACGTCGCTCGCGCGCGATGACGCACAACAGCAGGCCGCGGAGGCGGACGCGAAAGCGCTCCACGCGTCCGGAGTCTTGGCCATGCGTGTGGAAGCCGCGGACGACGGACGGTGCTCGCGCTGCGGGCAGCCCATCGACGCCGCCCACATCAAGAAGGAGGTCACGGAGGCAAGAGTCGCAGCGGACGCCACGAGCAAGGCCGCGAAGAGCGCCAAAGCCGCTGCGGAAGAGGCTGGCAAGGCGCTGACGGCCGCACAGCGTGAACTCAAGGATGCGACGACGGCACTCGCGGAGTGCGAACAGCGCGCAGCGGCTATCGCGACAGCCGAGGACGAACGCGCGAGTGCAGCGAGTACGCTCGCGCAGGCCCGTGCGCGCATCGACGACGGCACGCCTTTCGCCGGCGTGGCGCGGGAGCTACTCGCGTTGGACGCGGATCAGCGCGCGGCCCGTCTGGCGACGCTGGCGGAACTGCCGCGTTTACAGCAGCAGGCGACGCGGCTACGCGCCGACGCCGCGAAGGCGATTGGCATTCGTCAGCAGATCGCGAACCTTGACGCCCAGCTCGCGCCGATGCGCGTTCGCTTGCCCGCGGCGGTGCGCCGTTCGCGGCGCAGGGCACACACACAGCAGACGGACGCGCACGGGCAGCTTGCGGCGAAGGTTGCGGAATGCGAGCGTCGGGCGCTCGATGCGATGCGCGTGCGCGACGCCGACGCAGCCGCCCATGCGTCCGCTGCGGAGCGTTGCGAGGAGCGCACCTCGCGCGCCAGGAAACTACACGCGGACGCATCGGCAGCGCGCGGCCGTGCTGATGGAGCGCTCGCGACACTGCCGGAGCCGATACGCACCGACGCAGGTACTGACCCAATCCGCACGCGTGACACCTTCGAGAGTCGTGGAACGGAACTCACGGGCGCCGAACCTCGCTGGCGGGCGCTTGAGCGCGCGCGGGCGGAGAAGCAGCAGATCGCTGCCGCGCGGGAGGCCCTCGCGCGGCAGCTCGATGAGATCCCAGCGGAGCGACGCGCGCCCGCGGCGACGTGGCGGAAGCTGCGTGACGACGCTGCACGCGCACAAGCTGTTGCGGCGGAAAAGGGCGAGTCTGAGCGTCGCGCCGCACACGAACTGCGCGGTCGGATCGACACGTACACGAGACTGCACGCTGCCGAGGCGTCCGCGCGCCGCACCGCGCGCCTGGCGAGCCGATTGGACGAATTGCTGGGACGGACGCGGCTTCTCGCGCGACTCGTCAAGGATGCCCTGCGCGAGCTTGAGCGACTAACGAACGAGACGCTCGCGCGCACCTCAGGCTGGCAGCTCGAGGTGCAGCTGAGCCTTCACGCCTCCGGCGGCGACGAGGTCATCCAGATCGAAGCACGAGACCACGCCTCCACCGACGGCGCGATGGACGTTGCGTTCATCTCAGGCGGTCAGAAATTCCGCGTTGCTATCGCGCTCGCCGCGGCGATCGGCCAATACGTTGGCGGCGCCGGCGCAGGGCGCTCACTCGTGGTCGACGAAGGCTTCGGCAGCCTCGACGAAGCTGGCCGCCGCGCGATGATCGCTGAGCTTCACGTCGTCGCACCACTGATGGACCGTGTGATCGTCGTCAGCCACCACGAAGACTTCACCAGCCGCGAGCTGTTCCCTAGCGGCTTCCTGATCAGCAAGGTCGGGAAGACGACAGCTGTGGCGCGGGTCGTCTAGCACCTCGGTTACGAACCGAATCTCGTAGCACGTGAGTTCAGGTTTCAGTGCCATGCCGGCGAACTCAGGTGGATTCGCTCGGTATCCAGGCGACCTCTTACCCGCTGCCGGACCTTGAGCGGCTGCGGGAGAAAGCCGACCGCCCAAGATCGACGACTGCGTGATCTGGATCACCGATGGGCCGACCCCACTGGGCGGGGCGTTCGACACCCCGGCCGCGAGGGACCGACAATGACCTTCCGAGCTCGACGAGGAGGCCTTCGTGGCGCTAGCTGGACACCACGAGCCATGGCGATCGAGGCATAGGAGTGCCGTAGGTCATGGACCCGGATTGGCCGTAGTCCTGCCCTTTTCAACAGCGGTCTGAACCACTTGCGAATCAGATCCCGGCCATCTACCGGCGCCCCGAGCTCCGAAGTTCAGACTAGGTCGCTCTCGTTCCATGCGGCACCCCGACGCGATGCTCCATCTCTTGAGAGGCCTCGCGTCGTCGCGGCTGGTCTTGACCTCCATGAGTCGTAGGCCAGAACCAACTCAGAGCAACCCTCGATCTTTACTCGCATGTTGTCCCGAGCCTCCAGAGAGAAGCAGCGAAGGAGATGGGCGCGGCGCTCTTTGCATAGCGGGACGATCACGAGTCTCGCGCGGCTGACGCCTGCCGCACTCCGGGTAGGCTCCCATGTGCGTAGGAGGTCAAGGGGGTGCGGATCAGGTTCCGGCTACTGATGCGTGGCCTGAGTGTCTGGGCTCTGCGTTTTGTCTTCGAAAATGTCTTGTGGGAGCACGTTCGCGAGGGACTCGCCGTGTTCTGGGCAACCATCCTGTCGGTCGTCATCGCAGTCGCGCTGGTGTTCCTCGCCGCACCGCAACCCGTTCTCGTCGTGCTTGTCTTCCTGTTTTCCTTGGTTGCTTCTTGCCTGCTTTACATAATCATCCGCCGCCTACCGTTCGTTCAAACCGAGCTTGCGCTAGCACGCGAGCGACGGCTCGTTCGCTATGTCTATCAGGGTTACGCGGACATTGGAACGAGATTTCACCTAGTCGCGCAGGCAACTCCAATGGGGATGCCAGCGCCGCTCATGGCTCTCGAAGGACTGAGAAGGATTCGCGGCGAGGGTGTTGCACTGCTCGAACGGGGAAAGTACCAACTTGCACCTCTCGATGTAGTGCCCTGGATTGCCACGGTGCGCCAATGGGAGAAGGAAGCCGAGAGTGTGATTCGCAAGTTCTCGTTGGCGGAAGCGGGCTATTTCGCGGAAGGCGGAGCACATCATTTTGATTCCGCGGTCTTTCCCGGCGTTGTCGACCAGGGACAAGGCGGCAACTTGGGAATCGTGAAAGAGAAACTTCGCCGACTCGACGAAATCATCGCGAGACTAAGCGGCGATGAGGGATCGAGGTCGTCGCGATGCTGACGACTAGGATCATTGCGCCTGAATCATCAGCAGCGATGCGTATCGATGAGTGAGTAGCGCTGCCGCCAGTAGTTGAGCGGCCTCGGCGGATTCGAGTGGAGTCTTTAGTTTGCCGTTGTGCGCGAGGTCATTCCGTAACTCACGGAGTCTATTGACCTGGCCGCGAATTGTATCCGCGAGCACGGGCCACCCAGATAGCGCGGCGATTGTCGGTAAGACGATGTTGAGCTGATGACTGAACGTCGCCCCGTTAATGAGGAAGTCTTCGACGCGCTCCTTGGACCCGTGCTTCAGGAGGACTCTCTTGACCAGCCGAGAGATGCCACTCTCCACCGCCGCGCTCGCTGGAATTACCAGTGCTTCGTAGTCGCCGTCGACGTGAGATTGAAGTGCCCGCACAAAGTCACGCCACGGTTCCTCGTCGCCCAGCGCGGGTAGCCAAGCTGCGAGGACAGCGACCTCCGTCGGTCCGATGTCCTCTTTCTTGGACGTGATTTCAATCGGGATCAGGATGGTCTTCATGCTCGGGCGTCGAAGCGGGATGTTTCCGTGCCACTCGAGGGGGAACAAGCTCGCGGCGCCGACTGGCGTGTATCCGATCGACAGCAGTCTGGCGTCAGCGGGAACGCCATAGGAACTCAAGTCCAAGTGAAAGTTCTCACCCGGCTTGATCCTGATCGTGAAATAGGTCCACTGCGCACCCGCGAGTGCAAGCGACTGCTGCATTGATTGTGCTTCCTGAAGCATCGTGACCAGAACGTTCCACCAGTTGATGGGCTGGTCGCACTTCGCGCATTTCGGGAGTCTGCCGGCGAAGTAGTCGAGATTCACGCGCAGCTCAAGCACCTGCTTGCAGTTCGCGCAAACCGGGCCAAGTTTGAAAACGAGGCCTCCTGCGACTTCCTTCGCTGGCCCGCTGCGTGAGACTGTGGGAAGCGGTTTCTCAGGCCCCATGACGAGCCATCTAGACATCCATCTCGCGAAAGCGACGACCCTTGCCGGTATAGGTGCGCCGCGAGGCCCCCTTGCCCTTAGCCGCGTCGTAGAGAGTCTTTGCTGCGATGACCCAACGAGGCTCACCGAAGACACTCACCGCGATTCGTTCCCAGCGGAGGTTCTGGTCACGCAGGCGTGCGACGTTCGCAGGAGTAGGCAAGATCGAGCGAAACGTGCCTGCGAGCTTTGCCTCCTCTTCGAGTGCGGTGAGGAAGACCTCATGCGAGTGAGCACGGTTGGTGATGCGGGCCTGGATTGAGTCGGGGGTGAGTCCTGCGCGCAGGGACTCGCGAATCGAAGAGCGCTCAATCTCCGTTACAACGTCAGGTTCGTTCCGTGGCGCCACCGCCCTACTCCCTCCGAGCACGGCGCGGATCGGACGCTACCAATATCGAGGCGAGCATCGACGTTGCACAGGATGGCACGAGGGTGGGTCGGCGCTGGCATCAGGGTTGGCATCAAACGAATCTGTGAAGACCCCACAGACCGTGATCAAAGGCCTATGTTTATTGGCGTTCGTCACTCCGGAGGGGTGGCAGAGCGGTCGAATGCGGCGGTCTTGAAAACGATGGCCGCGATTGCACGGAAATGAATTAGCTGGCAGGCGTTCCCGGAATCTGGCACCGAAGCGAACCAGATCGCAGCGTGTGGCACTCGCGCTGGCACACAGGTTGGCATATCGGGTTTGCATACAGTCCGCTACTTCTGTTTCGCTGCTGCTCTGCTCTCTAGTTCCTGACGGACAGCGTCGACCCATGCTTCATACGAATACCGCCGGCCCTCCACCCAGACAGCCGAGGAAAAATGCACGGCGTTGCTGCACGCAACCGCGCATCGCGCCGCCGTATGCGACGTACATCGCGCTGACGTAGATCAGCTCGGAGATTGCCGCGACCCAGGAGCGGCGCACGTGTGCCTCTGGGGCACGTAAGAGACGCGCGGAGCGGACGACCTGGACGCTCCCTGTGCTAGCTTGCCGGATATGTTCGCCACCGCGTTCGTCAACCTCTACACCAGCGACATCGAAGCAGGCCTTCGGTTCTACCGGGACCTCCTTGGATTCAAAGAGACCTTCCGCACGCCGACCCGGGGAATCCCCGAGCACGTCGAACTCACACTTAATGGGTTCGGCCTCGGGCTTGGCACAGTGGAGGCAGCGAAGAGAGTGCATGGGGTGGACGCCACGCCGGGCAGCCCTGCGATGGTCTTGGTCGTGTGGACCGACGATGTCGACAAAGCCTTCGGGCAACTGACATCCGCCGGCACCCCCGTCATCCAGTCGCCACACAACACCGGCAACAACAACCGCAACGCCTTACTGAGGGATCCCGATGGAAACCTCGTCGAGATCGTGGCAAAGGTGGTCCGATCGCAGGGAGGAGCACTTTAGAGGCCGCCTCCCGCACGGCCGCGACCGCGATCCGGCTCAAGACCGAGGCGCGGCTCGCCGAGGTCGTGACCGAGCCCGAAGCGCAAGGTCGGTCGACACAATCGGACAGGACACACTTGGACCTCCCTTCTTTGCGAGGATGCCCACCGCTGCCACACTCGAATGATGCAGACCGTGTACGAGACGGCGGGTGGTGACGAGGGCCTTCTGCGCCTGGCCAGGGCGTGGCACGCCCGAGTGATGGCAGATGACGTAGTCAGCCACGCGTTCAGCCACGGTTTCCACCCCGAGCACGCCCAGCGCCTCGCCGCCTATTGGGCCGAGGCACTGGGCGGCCCGACGACCTACTCCGATGCCTACGGCGACGAGACCTCGGTGGTGCGGATCCACAGCGGAAACGGATCGCACGAAGAGATGGACCGACGGGCGATCGCCTGCTTTGATCAGGCGATGACGGACGTCGGACTGTCCGAGAACGACCCGGTCAGGGCGGTGCTGCACGACTACTTCGCCTGGGCGACCACGACGACCATGTCCCGCTATCACCGCTCCGCGGATGACGTGCCCGATGGCCTGCGCATTCCGCACTGGTCCTGGGACGGCCTACAGCGCTGAGCCCTCCGACGGGCCGCGTGCGCTTCGGCTCCTGCCGCGCAGGGCCGCTAGGGAAGTTCATCTTTTGGCGGACCGGGTTAGTACGGACCTCGTCGAAGCCGCGCGACTTGGTATGAGGCCGCAGGCAATTTGCATCAGCGATGGCATTAAGGTTGGCATCAAACGGATTTCCGCGTAGACATGTCCGTTGCGGCGTCCCCGCTAAGTCGTCGGCGATCGCGTCAAGATACAAGCCGAGCGCGTAAGGCGAGCGTGGAACCGGACGCATCCTGCGGGTTTCCGCCGCGACGACCTACGTCAGCGCCGCGGCCGCACTCGCCTCTGCATAGAAATCGGCCGGGGTTTGCGGACGGACCGCCGGGTTACAGCCGACGCGTCCGCAGATGCTGCTGCGCGGCGGGATCGTCGGCATCCCTAAGCGGTCCCTTGTATTGAACCCGCATGGCTCCGCGTGAGGCAGTCTCAAAGACCACTGGGAACTTGATTTAGACGATGCGTGAAGTCTCACTCACTCATGCGTCTATCAGCTCATAGGTGACCTTCTCGTATGGGAACCCCAAGAGCGGCATCTTGAACTCCTGTGAGGACACGATCCGGTAACCCTGGCTCGCCATCACCTGGGCGTCTCGCTCCATCTCTTCGATCACGTCGGACTCCTGTGCGTCCCAGAAGCCCAGTCGGACCATGAGAGATGTCATGAAGGGTTGAGTAAGCCAAAGAAACTGCCCGGACCGTAGACCTTGACGATGGTCCGCTTCGGCAGCTTCAGCACGATCCGTCTTGGTTCGTCTTTCCCGAATGGACCCATGACAACACCTTACGACGAGGCCTGTCGTGAGGGTTCCGTAGTGCGGTGGGGACCGCGGGCTCCGTCCCTCAACGACCAGACCGAGTCCGCTTAGTTCGCGCGCCGGTTGCGGACCGTCCCGAAGACGCGTGGTCGGGCGCGGGCAGGAACACGGTATAGAGCAGTCGACGCCTCCGCCCTTTTCCCGGCGCATTCGCAAGACGCGGCTGAAGCACCATCGCGAGGTCTCTGAGGAACGCCGCGAAATCCGAGTCGCTGAGCCAGAGCGCGCCCACGCGGAAGTCGGCCGCGTCGTGCGCGGGGTCTGCACTCGCCGTCGCGATATAGCGATCGAAGTCCGCGAGAAGGCCGGCCACGAAGGCCATGAACACCTGGCTCTTCTGCTCGCGGCTCATCGCGGCGGCTTCGCCCGGCGGGATCCGGGCGGCAACAGGCCGAAGCATGTACGTGCGCTCGACCGCACCACGAACGCGCTGCTCGTTGACCACCTGCAGCAGGCCTGCTTTCGTGAGTCGCGCGACATGCCGGTAGAGCGTTCCGGCGGGAACGTCTGGTAGCTCGGCGGCCAGCTGGCTCGTCGTGAGCGGACGATCACCCAGAAAGGCCTTAAGGATGAGCTGACGCACCGGGTGCAGCAGTAGCTCGGCAGTCGTCATCGGCCTCTCGCTACCAGTATCGTTCTCAGAAGTGATAATGTTCCCCCTGGTGCGAAAGGACGTGCCTTTCGAGCAACGCTCCGACTACCCGTGGCGGCAATTCATCGTGCTGTTCGGGGCGGGATTGCTGGGTGCGCTCGCGGTCATCCCATATCAGCTCGCGCTGTTGCCGCCGGATACCTCCGGCAAAGCGCCCCCGCTGCCGCTCCTCATCAGCCTCCCGTTCATCAACAGCGCCGTGCAGGTCGCAGTCGCTGTAGGCATCGGTCTCCTCGCCGCGCGCGCGGTCGGTCTGCATGCACCGCTCTCCGAGGCTATCGCGTTGAGGGGCGATGTGCGCAGCGCGATCCGCCAGCTGGACGTCGTGCGGGCTGCGCTCCTTGGCATAGCGGCGACCGTCTTGGTCCTGCTGCTCGACGCGACCGTGTTCCAATCGGTGAGTGCGTCCTTCGCGCAGTCAGGCGTCACCCCGCCCAGCCGAGTCGTCGGATTCTTGGCGTCCTTCGAGGGCGGCATCACCGAGGAGATCCTTCTGAGGCTGCTCGTAATGTCGGTTCTGGTCTGGCTGATCATGCGCGTCTGGCCGCCGAGCCCGACGGTTTTCTGGATCGCGAACGCCGCCGCCGCCGTGCTGTTCGGTCTCGGACACCTACCGGCGACGGCCGTACTCATCCCGCTCACTCCGCTTGTGGTCGCTCGCGCGATCGTGCTAAACGGTCTCCTGGGCGTGGTCGCGGGATGGCTCTACTGGCGGCGCGGTCTTGAGTCGGCGATGGTTGCGCACTTCTCCGGCGATGTCGTTTTGCACGTCATCCTTGGAGGCTGAGCGCAGGTCGAAACAATCGAACGGCATGCACGCGACGACGGTCACGCTGCGCACGCTCATCGACGTCTTGTGCGTCGACGTGATGCATGAAAGTCAACTAGCAAGCTTGGCCCGCGGAGGCGCGGACGTTCTGGAAGGCGTTCGGATCGCACGCGGACAAGGGTGACCTCGGCGCACTGGTGTTCATTGCGGAGAACGCGTCGCCGATGGAGGTACTCGTCGTGACGGCGATGATGCCGCTGGGTTCCTTCGGTCGGCGGATGGAGTTCGCGAAGTGGCGCGCGCTGTACGTCGATTGTCTGATTGTCGACGGGGCTCCGTTCTGGTGGGCACCCGCGGACTTCACGGAGGACGAGGCTCGTCGAACCATCGATCTAGCGCGTCGTGTGGTCAACACGCGCGTGATCTCGGTCGATGAGGTCGAGGCACTCATCCGGCACATGGCGCCGGTGGCGGGCGCGACCTGGGGCGAGGTCAATCGGGCCCAAGGTCGGTACCTCCGCGAGGTGGTCGATCGCAGCCTGCGCTGAATGGAACCGTGGATGCGGACGCGGCTCGGCTTCGATCCGTGGGCAGACGCGGTGGACCAGCGGGTCGGCGGATCGGCGTGACCCCGACGGCGATGCCGTCAACTTTGCCGTCAATCGATCACACGCGATGGTCACCGCGTACGAAAACCCGCATCATCATTGCCTCGGAGGGGTGGCAGAGCGGTCGAATGCGGCGGTCTTGAAAACCGGCCGAGTCCGATTGGGAATCGGTGTAGCGGCTACAGCACCATCCCGGTGACAGCGGCAAGAGCCCCGCGCGCGAGGCGCACCGCCTGACACGCGAGATCCGCGGAGACCACAGCAGCCTCGTACTGCGTCGCATTACGGGTCGTCCGTATCCGCGCGAGAAGACCCGGGTTGCCGGTGTACGCGAACGGCAACCGTGGATAGGCGAACCGAGCGGCATGACTTTGAACTTGGAAGCCGTGCAAGCGGAGAACGGCGTCAGCTCCGTTTACGAGCGCTGCCTCCGCCAGGAGAAGGGTGACGTCGGGGAATCCGAGCCGTAGGAGCTGCTCGGCTTCTGCTAGATGGCGCCGGCCGGTCACGAGTCGTTCCTTGGCCGCTGCTTGATCCGGCCCCAGCTGGAGGATGACCCCCGGCCAGTGCGACTGCCACCGCGTGACGCGCTCGTTCGAGCTCACCGTCGCCACCGACGAGGAACACGCGCGGACGCGAGAGGATGTCTGCAAGGAACGCGACCTGCGCCGTGGATGGCCGTCGAAACTCCTCTTCGGTCCAGATGACGAAATTCGTGGGACGGCCGAGATCGCGCTCGATGGTCTGACCGAGCTCCGCGACCTTGCTCCAATTAACGCTCCCCACAGCGAAGACGTCGATGTCGCTATCCGGCCGATCGGTTGCGGCTGCGAACGATCCGAACACCAATGCGACGCGGACTTGCTGCACGGACGCGAGTCCGGATGCGAGCTCCTCAAGCGGGCGCGTGGCGAAGCGGAGCGCGGCCCCGAGGCGACGCGCGTCGGGATTGTTGAGGTCGATGGACCAGAGTCGGAGGTTGCCGAGTCGCCGACTCGCAACGAATCCTTCGTTGAGCAGGTGGGTCAAAGCGAGCTGCGCGGAATGGACGTCATGTCGCGTTCGGCGGGCGATCTCACGCGTGTGGATCTCCGCCCCGGCCAGTGCGGAGAGCAGGCCGAGGACGTGCGCTGCCGCGGGGTTGCGAACTAAGAGATTGGTCGCCATCTCGGAAGGCTAAACCGGATCGTTGGTGTCTTTCAACGATTGTTGAAAGCGGTCGTCGCAAGGACCGCCACGCAAGAGGCGCCCGTTCTCTAGGGCGTGAAGATGTCGTCCACCGTCAGATTCGTTGTTCCGGCATGCGCCGGCGCGTTCTTTCTCACGCTTCTGTGCGCGCAGCCCGCCGCGGCAGCGACCGACGTAAACGGTGTGATCGACAGCATCCGCAGCTGGGTGGCCGGGGTGCTCGCCGCCCTTGCGACGCTCTTCCTGACGATCGGCGGCGTAAGGTATCTCGTCGCAAACGGCAATCCGCGCGCCGTCGAGGAAGGCAAGGCAGCCATCCGGTCCGCGCTCGTCGGCTACGGCCTCGCGGCCCTCGCGCCGATGCTCGTGGACATCCTGCGGCGGGTGCTGGGAACCTGATGGATCTCACCGCGCAGATCGTTGAGGCGATCACCGCGTGGCTGGGCAGCGTCGCCGCACAGCTGTACGCGCCGGCGCTGGCCTCCGCGGGCGATCTGCTCTTCGCGACTCCGTCGTTTGATCTCATCCCCGAGGTCGCGGCCACGTGGGAGCTCGTACGGAACGTCGCCGACGCGTTGCTCCTTCTTGGAGTCACCGCCGCGGGGATTCTCGTCATGGCGGCGGCCACCGACGCGCGGTATTCCGCGAAGGTTCTTCTCCCGCGTCTTGTCATGGCGGGGATTGCGGCGAACGCGAGCCTGGTCGCATGCGGTGCCCTCATCCGGTTCGAAAACGGGTTGGTCGTCAGCTTCGTCGGAACGTCAGGAACCTCGTACCTCCTGGGTCAGCTCGCATCGGCGGCGCTCGGCGCGGGCATGACCCAATTCCTGCCAATCGCGCTGGCTCTGGCGGCCGCGATCGTGGCGATGCTTCTGATCGTCGTGTACATCGCGCGGGATCTGCTCCTTCTCGTTGGCACGGTGCTCGCCCCGCTCGCGCTCGTGATGTACGCCTTACCGCAGACCGAAGAGGTGGCGCGTCTCTGGACCCGGGCGTTTTCCGCGCTGCTGTTCGTGCAGGTGGTCCAAGCGCTGTTGCTTCGCATCGCGGTGCAGCTTCTTCAGCGGACGGAGTGGCTCGGCGCGTCGTCCGAGCTCATCTCGGGCCTCCTCCTCCTTACGCTGCTCTACGTTCTTTTCAAGCTTCCCTTCGCGGCGTACCAGTGGGCGTTCCAGCGACCGCTGGTGCGATCGACTCCGGTGGCGGAGCTGCTCATCGGCTGGAGGGCTTTGCGGCCGGTCGCCGGATGAGCGCCGAATCGGTCAAGGTCCCGCAGCACCTCGAACTCGGTGACGTCGTCGCCTGGGGTCTGGGCGCGGTGGACCTGATCTGCCTCGTTCTGGGAGGGGCCACCGCGTGGTGGCTCTATCTTGCCGTCCCCGGCGAGCTCGTCTTGCGCGTGACCGCGGCGGCGCTTCCCGCGGCCGCGGGCCTCGCGCTCGCAATCGTGCGGACGCCGGGCGGATCGCTCCGCGACTGGGCATTCGTGCTCGCGCGTTATCTCCACCGGCGCGGTGCACTCGTGACGGGAGTCGACTCGTGATGCGCCCGACGAAGCGCTACGTCACCGAGCTCCTCCCGGTGCAAGAGATCGCTCACGACGGAGTGCGCCTCGCCGCAGGAGGGCGACGCGCCGTGCTGGAGTGCGCGACGCTCGCCTTCGGCATCAAAGGGGAGATCGAGCAGCGCGCGATCGTCGATGGGTGGGCGGCGCTCTTGAACTCGGTCGCTCATCCGCTGCAGGTCGTCGTTCGATCGGCTCGCATCGATCCTGCGCGCGTCGCCCCAATCGGCACGGCCGACCCAGCGCATGCCGTGCTGCGCGACTCGTATACGCGTCTTCTCGAGGAGCTCGCCGGGGAGCGGCGGATCGTCGAGCGTCGCTTTTACGTCGTCATCCCGTGGGACCCACCGCTGCGCGCGAAGCGCGCGGCCGCCGATGGCATCGAGGCTCTGGAGCAGCGCGTGAGCTGGGTCGCCGAGGCGCTGCGGCGCTTGGATCTCGAGCCGCGTCGTCTGCGGGACCACGAGCTTGCGGAACTGCTGCGGTTGACGCTTGATCCAGCGGCGGCGCTGCAGCCTCTGGCCAAGGACGACGCGCTCGGCGACGTTCAAGGTCTCCTCGCGCCCGCTGGATTCCGAGAGACACCCGGGTTCGTGGCCGTCGGCGATCGCGTCGCGCGCAGCCTCGCTCTGGTTCGGTATCCGATCCGCCTTCACCTCGGATGGCTCGGCGACTTGCAGTCGATGGAAGGCGATGTGGACGTCTCGCTGCACATCCAGCCGGGTGCCGGACAGACGGCGATGTCGTTCCTCGCGCGCCGCATCGCGGAGCTCTCGTCGACCATTCGTGTCAGCGAGGAACGAGGGAGCCGCGGAGACCCGTTCCGGCGTGCCGCTCTCCAAGACGCGCTCGAGCTGCAGGACCGACTCGCGCAGGGCTCAGAGCGTCTCTTCGACACGAGCCTCTATTTCACCGTGTGGGCGCGCACGCTCGACGAGCTCGAGCCCGCGACGCAGCGTCTCGAGGCCCTTTTGGGGACCCGCCTCATCCACACGCGGCGGCTCATCTTCCAGATGCGGCCGGCCCTTCTGTCGACGCTTCCACTCGGGATAGACGCGCTCGCGACGCGTCGGCCGCTCTCGACGACGGCGCTCTCGGCCTCGTTCCCGTTCACCGGTAGCGATCTCAGAAGTCGCTCGGGTCTTCTGTACGGGGTGAACGCCGCCACGCGGAGCCCGGTGGTCGTGGATCGATTCGCGCTCGAAAATCACAACAGCGTCGTGCTCGCAACGAGCGGGGCGGGGAAGTCGTATCTCGTGAAGGTCGAGCTCGCGCGCGCCGTCCTGAACGGAGCCCGCATCCTCGTCGTCGACCCCGAGGGCGAGTACGCGACCCTCATGGCCGGGCTCGGCGCGAGCGTGATCCCGGTTCGGCCCGGCGCGGGCACGAGCCTCGATCCGTTCGCGGTCACCGACGGATCGCCCGGAGGGCTGAGTGTTCGCGTTGCGACGCTCACCACGCTCCTCGATCTCCTCGCGGGCGGGCTTCGGCCAGCGGCGCGCGCCGCGGTAGAGGCCGCCGTGTCGGTCGCATACGCGAAGGCCGGATACGCGGACGGAAAGCCGATCGCGAGTCTTGTGCCTCCGCGTCTCGCGCACGTGCAGCTCCACCTCCGTGCTCAGCAGGGAATGGAAGGTGTCTGCAGCCGGCTCGAGCGATACGTGAACGGCGCGGGAGCGTGGCTCTTCCGCCGCGCGGAATCGGCTGAGAATGACGGCGGCAATGTCGCCTACGTCCTCGCGGGCCTCCCCGAGGAGGAGCGGGCGGCCGCGATGTTCCTCGTGCTGGACCGGATCTGGCGAGCGCTCGCGGACTCGGTGCGACCCACGCTCGTCGTCGTCGATGAGGCGTGGTGGCTCATGCGACACGCGGACACGGCGGCGTTTCTGTTCCGGCTCGTGAAGACCGCGCGGAAGCGACGGGCTGGGCTGACCCTCGTCACGCAAGACGTCGGGGACGTCCTTTCGAGCGATGACGGCGAAGCCGTCATCACGAATTCGGCGGTGCAGATACTCATGAAGCAGGCGCCGCAAGCCATGCCGCGCTTGGCGGAGCTGTTCCGCCTCACCCGGGCGGAGCAGGTCTGGCTGCTGAACGCGCAGCAGGGCGAGGGACTCCTCGTTGCGCAGGGACGCCGCGTCCCGCTCAAGGTGGTCGCGACCGAAGAGGAAGCTCGCCTTATAGAAGGACGCGAGGGCGCGGCGTGAAGGTCGTCGTCCTCTCTATCTGTGTCGTCCTCTCCTTCCCAGCGGTCGTGGGGAGCGCGGCCGGAGCCGTCTCGGTCGCGCCCCACACCGTCGTCGAAGCCACGACCCGCGACTTCGCGTGGGTGCCTCCCGATGGATATCCCAATCACTTCCCGTTTGGCCAGTGCACGTGGTGGGCGGCGCACAACCGCCTCGTGACGTGGAACGGAAACGCCGGGGACTGGCTCGCGAACGCGCAGGCGTGGGGCGTCCCAACCACCAGCCTGCCGTCGGTTGGGGCAATCGCGGTGTATCGCCCCGGCGGGACGTACAGCATTTACGGGCACGTCGCGATCGTGGTCGCGGTGGCGCCGACGTTCTATGTCGTGAGCGAGATGAACGCGCCGCACTGGGGCGAGGTCTCAACGCGTGAGATCCGATGGCCTGACCCCGAGGCCGCCGGCTTCATCCCCTTGCCGTGACGAGACGATCGACGAGGACACTCGGTCCTCGGCCCACGTTGCGTCTTCTTAAGATCATCAGCGCTACGTTCTGCGGGCTTGCGTTGGCGACCTGCGTGATGCAGGCGGTCCCGCCGCGCGGAACCGTGGAAGGGACGCGCTCGGACCTAGCGGTGCATGTGACGAGTTCGAGCTATGGCGCCGTCACCGTCACAGCAGCACCCGGCGCAGCGTGCACCCTCGAAGTGAGTGTGGACCGCGGTACCTTCGGAGACGGCCCGCCTTCGTCGGTTGCGGGAACTGCGGATGCATCCGGCATCCTCGCGTTGAGATACTCGGCGCCACAGGTTCCGGCGGGGCGCGGACGTCATCTCATCACCTGCGATGACGGGACACGGGCCGTGTCCGCTTCGGCGGAATTCGACATCGCGTCGGGTCTGTTGGATCCCAGACGCCTTCACGTGCGCGTCGATCGCGTGGCGCCGACGACGGCGCTCGCAGGGGTCACAACCCGACTGGACCCGAGCCTCGTTCCAGCGCGCAACGAGATCGCCGCATACCTTGCCGCCGTCCTCGAGGATGAATGGCGCATCGCGACCCGAGGTCTCGGGGCGCTGACCCTCGTCACCTCATCTGCTGACGTTGTCGTCTACCTGCTTCCTGGTCGAGGGACGTCACTGAACCAGCGCTCATCGGACGGGACGGAGCGTGTCCTTCTATATGTAGCTGACGGGCCGTCGCCGATCAGCACGAGCAAGTCGCTGAGCATTGCGCTCCACGAGATCGGCCACTCGTGGTGCTGCCTCGGTCCGGACGCGGGCCCGGATGAGCACTGGCTCGAGCGGACCGTGGATCTGCGGCTCGCTGGCGTCAATCGGTTCGGGCTCATGGTGCATCCGGTCCCCTGCCGAATCGCCGCAGGACGAGACGTCTGCGCGACGCGCTTCAGCGATCGTGAGCTTGCGGCGATGGGTTTTACCAGCGTGCCGGCGCCACTCGCGGACGACTGCAGCACGACGGTCGCTGCGCTGGATGCGCAGATCGCCTCGCTCGACGGCGCGCTCGCCGAATCGCGCCGGGCGATCGACGCAGCACACAGAACGCTCGCGCGCCTCGTCGACCAGCTCAAGGCGACGGAGTCCCGATACCCCGACGGAGCGATGCCGCCGGACATTCGGGCGGCGTATCGCCGCGTCGCCGAAACATACGGCGCGCGGTACCGGGACACCAACACCTTGATCGTCGAATACAACGCGAACCTGCAATCGCGGAACGCAGCTGCCGCCACGCGCGCGGACCTCCCCTGCTAGGGGAATGGTCAGCGGCACTCGCCGCGATTGGATTTCTCTCGACGGCGACGGTCGCACTTGCCGCGGCCATCTTCGCCATCGGCGTCCGAGGTCGGCTTCGCCGATTTGAGGGAAAGGTCCTGGTGGTGACGGGGACCGCGACGCCGGATGGGCAGTCGAAGGAGCTTTTCTCGGCGGTCCACGGCCTAATGCGGACCGGCTTCGCGCGGTGGCGGCAGGGCCACCCGCCGATCGCATTCGAGATCGTCGGAAGGGCGAGCGAGGTGCGGTTCGGAGTGTGGGTCGCGTGTCGCGACGAGCGTCACCTGCGCGCGGCACTGCGGGGCGCGTACCCCGGAGTGGAGGTGCGCGAGGCCGAACTCGGGACGCGCCCGGATGTTCGGCTGGTGGCGCGGGGGCGGCTCGCGGAGCGGGAGGAACTGCCGATCGGCGACCGAGGTGGGAGCGATGGCCTTCCACTTCTTGTCGCGAGTCTCGCGTCGACTCCCCCGGATGCCGAGGTGACGATCCGTGTCGTGGTGCGACCGAAAGCGCGCGGGTGGTCTGCCCAAGCGCACGCCCGCGCGCAGACATATCGCGATCGTCGGCGTGGCCGCGGATTCGGAGTCGCTCAACGGGATCGAGCACGAGCGCAAGCCATCGAAGAAAAAGCGTCCGAAGCTCCGTTCGACGCATGCGTCGAGATCACTTCGGCCGCCGGGACAATGGAGGGCGCGAGAGACGCCATCGCGTCGACCGTGGCGACGTTCGGCGTTTTCGGAGGCGCGAATCGCCTTCTCTTTACTCGGCCGCAGCGAGACCACCGTGACGAGACCAACCGACGCCGTCGCTTTCCGCTGAGAGGCAGGATGGTCCTGACCGCCTCGGAGCTCGCGACGCTGTGGCATCTGCCGCGCGAACCGCTCGCGCGCGTCGAGCGCGTGCTCGCTCCGAAGCTCGCGGCGCCGGTCGCGTCATACGAGCGAGGGCGGGTGGTCGGGGTCTCGTCTTGGGGCGAGGTCGAAAGCGAGATCAGCCTTTCGATTCCTGATTCGCGGCATCACCTCCACCTTCTCGGAGCCACGGGTACCGGGAAGACAACAGTCCTGCTGAATCTCGCGACGCAGGACATTGCGGCTGGCCGGGGCGTCGGGGTGCTCGATCCAAAGGGCGACCTCGTGCGCGCTCTTCTCGAGCGGATCCCACCGGAGCGTGCGGACGACGTGATCGTCATCGCGCCGGAGGATGTAAGACGCACCGTGGGGCTGAACCCGCTAGAGCTCTTCCCCTCGGACGATCCAGACCTCGTCGTGGAGAACACACTCACGATCTTCAAGCGCATATACGAGCGGTCCTGGGGGATGCGCACGGACGACATCCTGAAGGCCGCGCTGATCACGCTGGTGCGCCGGCAGGGCATGACCCTCGCGCACGTGCCGCTTCTCCTTACCGACCCAGCGTTCCGGCTCCGCACGGTCGGTGCGCTCGACGACCCGCTTGGGCTCGATAGCTTTTGGATCTGGTTCGGCCGCCTGTCTGAGCATCAACGCAACGAAGCTATCGGGCCCGTCCTGAACAAGCTCCGCGACTTTCTCGTCCGCCCGCGTCTCCGACGCGTTCTCTGCCAGGTTCGTTCGACGATCGACGCGCGTCGCGTTGTGGACTCCGGACAGATCCTGCTCGCAGATCTCTCCGTCGGTCGCTGGGGCGAGACTGCGTCCTCGCTCGTGGGATCGTTCCTTGTCGCGAAGCTTTGGCAGGCAGTCCTCGCGCGATCCTCCGTCGAAGAGAGCCAGCGGCGCGACTTCTATCTTTTCATCGATGAGTTCCAGCACTTCCTCGGGATGCCGGGGCCCTTCGGTGACGCCCTCGCGGAGGCCCGCGGTCTTCGTCTGTCGCTCGCGCTCGCGAACCAGCACCTCGGCCAGCTTCCGCGCGAGATCCGGGACGCGCTGTCGTCCAACGCCCGGAGTCGGCTCGTGTTCCAGTGCGGACAAGATGACGCGACGTACCTCGCCCGCGAGTTCGCTCCGTTGGGCGCAACCGCGCTCATGTCACTGCCGCGCTTCGAGATGGCGGCTCGCCTCTCGATCGGCGGCCAGACGTCGCGTCCCTTCACGATGCGCACCCGTCCGCCGGTTGCCGCGGCGCCCGGACTCTCGGCCGATGAGGTGCGTGTGTCATCGCTTGCGCTCTTTGGGCGCGACGCTGCGGAGGTGGATCGCGAGCTGAGGGCGAGCGTCGAGCCGCCTCCAGGACCGCGCGCGCCCGTCGGCATACGGCGGCGGCAATCCGGACCATGAATCCGAACAGAGAGGGCTGTTCTCTTCCGGACGAACGCGCAGTTCTCATCGGCGAACGGGTGGGCGGCGTGGTGGCCGTGGAGAGCGCCCAATCTCCGTCGGGAGATTCTCCCTTCGCCTATCAGGTGGGGAAGACCCCGGGGACCAGAGAAATGAAGGCGCTCGTCCTCCTCGCCTCGTTCCGGTACCTGACGCGGTTTCAGCTGGAGGAGTTTCTCTTCGACGCGCGCCCGGAGCGCCTCGGCCCGCATGAGGTGATGACGCGCCGAGTCTTGAAGCGTCTGCAGGACGAGCGCCTCGTCACCGCGCATCCCCGGGTCGTGGGCGGCGTGGCGGGCGGATCGGGGAGGACGGTGTACTCCCCGAACGCCGCCGGGCTCAAAATCGTCCGGTCGTTCTGCCCCGGGCTTCCCGCTCGGGAGAGCGGCTCACGCCGGCCGTTCCTCCTCCAGCACAGCCTCGCGACAGCGGAGGTCGCCCTCGCGTTCCAGCGAAGCGCACGCGAGCTTGGACATCAGCTCGTCGAGTGGGAGTGCGACTGGAGCACTGCGGAGCAGTTCGGCGCGGGGGCGGTCGTGCCCGACGCGCGCCTCGTGTATACGACAGCGGAGTACGAGCTCGCGGCCTTTGTCGAGATCGACCTCGGGACCGAGCGCACGCGGTACTTTGGGGAGAAGCTGCGTCGGTACATCGAACTTTGGCGAGGCGGCAGATGGCGGGCACGCCTAGTGTCATGGCCGCTCGTTCTGGCGGTTGCGCCCGATGAGCGTCGCGCACTGACCCTCGGGCGAGTCGGCGAAGCGGTTCTCAGCACGGCCGATGGCGCGGGAGCGGAGGTCGAAATTTGGATCGGTGAGGCGGAACGCGTTAACGCGGATCCATTGGGTCCGATCTGGCACGTCGTGGGTAGAGGTTCCTCGTATGCGCTGCTCCCGCCGGCATCAGCGCCCCCAACTCAAGAGGGACCGCCGCGGGGTGATCAACGTTAGGAATTCACCAGATGTGCCAGTGCCCGTGTTCGTGTCCGTGGGGAAGCCGCGCAATCGGCTCCGCCTCCACGGGTGTTGGCAGAAGGCCGAGTAGTGGCACGATCGTCAGGTGGCTTCGAAGGGCAGCGTTCCGCCGCGACGACGCACTCAAACGTCCTGATTGCTCTCGGACGCGAGCTGTTCGCGGACGCCGAGTGGGAAAAGCTCTGGCGGATCGCCGGGACGACTCCTCTCGATCGGCAGGCCCTCATCGACTTCGACGACGCGCTCTGGGGACCGAGCCTCAGTCGGATCGCGAACGACCGACCCAACGCGCCAGGGACGCTCGGGATACCTGGCCATGGCATCACGCGCTGCGAACTTGAGGACGGAGACGTGTTCAAACCCCTTCACTACTGCGCCGTGTATCTCGTGGATCCGCGTCAAGACATCGCGTGGATGGCGCGGCACGTCGTGCAAATGAGCGGTGCGCACCTCGAACAGCTTGTGAAGAGGATCGGTCCCCTGAGCTTCCTGCCGCTCGGGAACCTTCTGAAACAGGCGGTCGTGCAAGGGAGAATCGATCGGGTGACATGGGATCAGCTCTGGCGCTACCGGAGTATCTACAACGCGGCCAAGCATCAGTTCGACCATCCGATAGGGACGCATCTCTTCTCGGTGCAAGACGCGGTTTTCGCGTACGTCGTATCGCGCCGGCTTGGCCAAGAGCTCTACTCCCTCGCGGATCTAAGGACGGACCCGAGGTTTCAGAGAGATCCTTCTCCCTATCTAGGATGGCAGGGATATCCCGCGCAACGAGACACCGAGGGTGGTGACGACGAGTTCGAAGGCTAGGATTGCGACCAGGGGAGCGCGTGGACCAAGATCGTCTCATCTGTATTCGCTGCGTCGAATGCGGCACCAGGCTCTGTCGCCGACAGAACCGTGGCGAGCCGGCGATTCTCGAGCTGCTGCGGGCGCTCACGGCCCACCGGACGGAGCATCAGGTCAGGGCACCGGACTCCGGATCGTGAGGCACTCAGTGGACAAACGTGTCGAGGCGGGCGTGGTGTCTGGGACTTGGGACATCGGAGTCCGAGGACTAGGGAGTGTGTCGCTGCAACTCTCGCGCTTTCTGCGCACGGCGATAGGCTTCGTCCGCCCGCCCGACGCGCGCTAGGGCATCGCCGTAGAGCTCGTGCACGCGGACGACCTTTCCGGAGGGCTCGCCAGCGTGAGCTCGAAGAGCGCGCTCAAATGCGGTGCGTATCGTCGGCAAGCGTGCTCCGGAGGCCGCGATCGCCTGAGCTGAGACAAGCGCGGCCGACGCTCGAAGCGCCGGGCGTGCTTGAGGTGCGGCTGTTCGGCGGCAAGCTGCATCGCGCGAGTCGAGTCGCCGCGAGCCAGTTCGAGCCGGGCGCGGGTCAGGTTACGCGGAGGTCAAGGCCGGCGCATCGCTCGAAAAAGACCATTTTCGAATAACCAATCCGGCGTCGAAGGAAACTCGGGCTAGTCAGGGTCAGCTCGGTGAACCGCCGGAATGGCTCGCTTGGTTCCGGACCTCCCGACGGAGTCCATCCTGGTCAAGTACATGTACGCGCCGCCGCTCAACCTTGATGAGACTGCGCTTTTCGAAATCCGCGAGTGTCTTGTTGACGGTTTCGCGGCTCGACCCGAGCGCTGAGGCGATGTCATCCTGCGTGAGCGGCAACCCGTCCAGACGCTCTAGCTCGACCAGATACCTCGCGAGTCGGCCAGGCGCGTCGAGAAAGACGATGCCCTCGAGAATTCCAGAGAGCTTACAGATCGTCCCGGCGAGGCGCTCGAACATGAAGTACATCGCGCGCGGGTTTCCTTGGAGTACGCGAAGTGCGTCGGCACGTGCCGAGATGCGTTGACCGAACTAAGGCTTCTCTTTGACGAGGATCACGAAAGTTAGACTGTCGCTACCGAGCCGGCCGGTTATCTCCCAACAACCTTCGCTAGAAAAGGCGATTCCGGTGGCCTGGAAACCACTGTCGCCGTAGGCCTGGTCCACCTCCCCATGGACCAACGGGGTTGCGGCATCCAGGCGCTTGGCCTCGAGGGTCAAACGACCCGGCTTCAGGCGCCACCACATGAACTTGCGGCTGAAAGCTCCGTCTGGCTGGCGGAGCAGCAGTGCCTCACCGCCAGGCGGCAGCCCCACCCACAACACCGCGTTTCCATAGAGGATGCCGGGAGGAGCGTTGTCGACAATTGGCGGGGGCGTGATCTGCGGATCCGGCCGAGTCACCGGGCACGCGAAGCTGGCGGGACTCGCACTTGGCTCGGGACCGACCAACGGAGCCGTGCAGCCGAGGAGCAGCGCCGACCCGATGGCCATGAACGTGATACGCCTCCCCAACTTAAGACTATTCGGCGGTTGGCGCGGTGTTCGGGAGTTCGAGGTCCTCCAATCCGAGTTGGAGCTTCGGCCTTGGAAATCCGTAGCGGAGAATCCTCCCCTGACTATCCAAAAGCACGGCCGTCGGCGTGCTAATCACTTTGTAGCGTTTGGCCGCGGCCCCGTCTTCGTCCAATAAGGCTAGGGAGTCAGCAAAATGCGATCGAACAAACCCGGCGCAGTCTGCCTGCCCGCCGCGACACAGCAGTACAAGCTGCGCGCCTGAGCGCCGCTGATAGCCTGCGAGTTCATCAGCGACCGCCTCGCAAGAGCTGCATGTGGGCGAAACAAAGATCAGTGCCAAGGGTCTACCCCGGAGGGACGAACTGTGCACGACCCTACCATTCACGATGTCGCGCGCTTCGAACTCCGGTGCGACTGAACCAGTCACGAGCATGTCGCCGAGTGCGCTGTCGTCTGCCGAAGCGCTCGAGCCGGCGGCCGCTGGATGTCGGTCCTGGCGAACTAGCTCAAGAAGAACCAGGGTCTGGAAGATGACCAAAGCCCACAGGGCCAGATAACTCAAGAGAAAGAGGGGACTGTCACTCATTCGGAGCCACTCCGTGGCGGTGGCGTGTTGCGACGACCCGGCGCCATACGTGAAACGGCCGCGGGAGTACGAGTAGCCAAGAGCCAGCGGCGAGAAGAAATCCGGCAAGGGCGATCTGCAACCCGATGGTGGTTGCAAACGGTAGGAGAATTGAGCCGCCGGGCGGCGGACTTACTTGGCTCGCAAATGCAAGGACGACTGCGAATCCAAGGAGGCCGATACGCTCGACCGTCCGACGCGAAACCTGCTCGGATGACCCGGACCCAAAGCAGTAGCAGCTCGGGGAGCGGCCGCGCAGGAGGTTGATGGTGACCGCCAGTCCAAAGCAGAGGAGCAAACAAAGAGCCGCGACCAGGCCAAGCGGCGATAGGTATCCGGTGAGAAGCAAGAACGCGGTGATCGCCTCGGCGGGGATCAAGACCAGCCCGATTGCGTAGGATAAACTTGGTGGCAGCACTTCGTACTGTCTGACTCCGTTCGCGAACGCGCGCGGCCGTCGCGCCTTGGCGACCGCTGAAACAACAAATACAGCGCCTACTGCCATACGCGCTGGATCGCCGAGAAGCGCCAGTTCATTCATTGAGTGTTGCCTTCATTTGTTCTCCCTGGGCCGGTTCCTTCGAGCCCAGTCACTGCCCAGGATCTGAAGCCGTCCCAATTGATGTTGTTGCTCACTGCGTGCAGCCGCCACTCAGTCGACCACACCTCAAGTTGACGACCTCCGGCAGCGTGGCGGAGTGCCTCTCGAACTGCGGGTGGATGGGCGGTCACGTCCGTGCCAAAGTCAAGAAAGCCCCAGTCGCCTTGCCATATCGACAGGATCAGGAACGTCCGCGGACCTTCGAGCAAGAAGCGTGTGGTCCAGAGACCGGACACCCGACGACTCTGCGCCTGAACCTGATGGAATAGCCGCCACATCCGTACGACCGTCCAAGGTCGGCGGACCTTGATGCGGGTCAGGACGCATAAGACGTCGCTGTCGACCAACTCATACGTCGACGGACTGACGCGCCGCTGCCGGCCGGTCTCGGAAACCGGCCGGCGGACATCCTCTTGGGCGCTTCTAGCGCTGGGATCGAGCACAAAGTTACGCTGCCTGCGCCTGCGCGGGCCTCTGCGGGCAATTGCCCACCGCGACGGCTTTGGAACACCTCCAGTCACAACATTCGTAGCAGCTCCAGTTGTGATTCAGCACGTCACAACAGCCCCAGACCCACCATGTATGGTTACTGTCGAAGCAGCTCAAGTCTGAGCAGTTCGTGTAGTAACCCAGATGGCAGCAAGCGACGGTGCGATAGGTCTCATAGTCACTGCACTGGGTACAACAGCCTGCGGCATCCGCAATCTTTTCGGGTATCACGGCGACCCCAGCCGCGACCATGAGCGCTGCCTTCGCAATTCGGCCTAGGAAGTTTCGGCGCCCCATGCGGGTGGCAACCGCGCGGGTGATTTCTTCTGCACTCACGTGGGCATCCTCCTTTCTTCACCTAAATCGATCTGCTGCGCAGGTAAACCCCTAAACATGCGGGACTGCCGCCAACCCGGCGGTGACCCCGAACGCGAGCAGTCCGAGGGTGTGAAGCGCGGACAACTGAGGCCGCTGCCAAAGCACCGCGTCGAAGACGTCGACGAGGTTTGCACGTAACGCAGGGATGGCCGGTAAGAGGACGACCGCTCCGCGACCCAAGCCATACGCAGCGAGGATGCAGGCGGACTGAAGGGCCGAACCCGTAAACGCTGCGCCGAGCACAACGACCCAGTAGCCGGAGTAGAAGACGAAGGTTGTCATACCAGACCCTAGATCCAAACCCCACAGCCAGGCCGCACGAATCGCCCCAAGCTCGCGATACCAGGAGCCGCGGGTCTGGCGTCCCCACTGCGGCACGGGAAACTCGAGGAGATGGAGATCCCGAACAAAGAGCACACCGGCGACCAACGCAGCGACCATCCAGACAGCGCCACGGTTCAGCGGCAACGCGTTGCCCACAATTCCGAGCAAGGCGCCGGCGATAGCTCCGCTGATCAAGCTCCCCGCAACGTGCGCAATCGCCGCCGCGACGTAGATCCTGCGTGTCTCTTTCCTCTGCACGAGAGGTGTTAGCGCTCCGAAGAGCGAGAAACCTCAGGTACTGCCAAGCTGGAGCGAGCCAATCCAAGCGGCGAGAATCACGAATGCGAGCCATGAACCCTGCAGGCTTAGCGCGGCGATGCTCATGAGCGCTGCGCCACTCCATGCCACGTAGGCCCGCTGAACCGGCATCCACATTGGTTTGGCCAGTTGTGTACTAATCCGAGTCTTACTAAACGTCAATAAACGAGAAGACGATGGCTTGATAGCCAGGCGACGTAATAACTCGTTCGGATCGCGCGGTCGTGACCATTGAATAGGGCTGAGCGTGGAAAGCGAAGTGCGACTTCTAGCCCGGGCCGGCGATTTCGGCCCTCAGCGGTGCTTCTCACAGAACCGGACGATGGCTTGGCTGTTAGTTAACTAGCGATCAGTGGGCCTTGACATCGGCGGATCACCCGACGTACCGTTGACTCCATAGGCCCAAGGGAGGGCGAAGCCCGAGATGGACTTCGTCTTGTCGCGGGCTACGGAGTTGTCAGGGTGCGCGACACCTTCGATCGCAGTTCCTACGAGTGCTCCGTGGCGCCAAGCGCGTCTTTGTCCCACGTAGAGTCGGCAGCTTCGGCCGATCCCACGGCGAGTGCACGAGGAACGATCTTCGACGCGGCACGGTGGAGATTCCTTCGGCTCGCGTGGATCGTGCTGCAGCGCCGTCTCTTGCGGATCGAGGTTGAGGGCGACAGCATGCTGCCGAGCCTTAGGTCCGGTGACGTCGTGTGGTGCGAGGCACGGCCTGACGCGCGGAAGCTTCGAGTCGGCGACATCATCGTGTTCAGCGGGCGGCCGTTACTGGGGCGCGACAGCACCGCCCGTTCGGCCGATTGGGGAATCAAGCGGATCAGCGCGCTCGGCGCACCGGCAGACGGGCGTTCCGGTCGAGGACACGGATCCTGCGAGGTGCGTGGCGACAACCCGGATCACAGCGCGGACTCGCGCCACTTTGGCCCCGTCCCTTTCGAGCGCGTCCTCGCCCGGGTCATCTTCGCTCGGTCATCGCCGCGGAAGCTCGCGAACAGAGGGGTCGGGCGGTGACGTTCCTTGATCTCGCGGTCGCCGCAGCGGTTGCCCTCGGCCTCGCGAACTCGCTCGCGGTCGTCCTTCTGATACGCGTGGCCAACGTGCCGGCACGGCCCCCACAGGGTCTGGCGGTCGGCGCACCACTTCCGACCTTCGAGATCAAGAGTCTCGCGGGGTCGCGAATCACTGAGCGCGAGGTGGCCGGTCGCCTCTTGGTCTTTCTCGGGGCGTCTTGCCGTCCGTGCCACGCCGTCGCCCGGCAGCTCGCGAGTACGAAGACGACGCTCCTGCAGCGGCTCTCGATCCTCGTGGTCGGTGACGTGCCGGCTGACGGTGACGACCTCCTGGAACTCCTGAGTTTCATGCCGAGAGAAACGGTCGCGCATGATCCGGGACATGCCGTCGCGGAGCGCCTCGAGGTCTTCGGTACCCCATTCGCCTACGCGGTCGACCGGTCGGGTCGTGTGCAGGACAAAGCGGTTGCGTCGAACACCGCGCTGCTCCAAGAGCTCGCTGGGAGGGCACAGCCTCGCTGATGGACGTTATCGCTGTCGCGTTCGAGATCGTCCTGTCGACGACATTGCTCGTGGCGGCGAGCCAGAAGATCTTCGACGGCGCTGGATGGCGCGCCACCCGGCTGGAGGTCATCGAGCACATGCCTGCCGCAATTTGGAACGCAGTGCCGGCGGTAGAGGGCACGGTCGGGATCGCATTGGGCGTCGGGTTGCGTCCGTTCGCGGGGGCGGCAGCGACGGCGCTCTTCATCGCATTCGGTCTGGTGCTCTCCGTCGCGTACCGCAATGGGGCGCGCGGGGAGTGCAACTGCTTCGGCACCGTACTGCCCACAAACATTGGGCCCATTGCCATTTTGCGAACCACCGCCCTGGCGCTCGCGTCGCTCGTGCTCGTCGTTAGTGCGGACCCCTCCATGCCAGGACACCCGCTCGCCTTGGCGATACCGCTGGCCCTCGCGGCTGTCATAGCCGTGTTCTCTTCGCTTCGGCCGCTGGTCTCCTCGTGACGCGGGGGCGGATATCCGCCCATCACAAAAAGAAAGGAGGACTCAGAGCATGGCCAAGCTGCTTCGACCGCTGCTTGCGCACATCGCACCGCTCCGCCGGGCGAAGGCGTGCGATCCGTACTCCAACTGCGACCAATGCAACTACACATGCGGCTCGTGTCTGCCGGCCTTTGTCAACTACAAGTGCTGCCCCAGCTTCTGCGACTGCTGCCCGTAGCGACGACGGCGGACGCGTGCCGGCGACGCCGGCACGCGTCCGGCGGATCGCACTTTGAGCAGGAGGCCGAGTAATGACGTGGACTGAATTGGGCGTTGTCTTCGCCGTTGGACTCGCGGCGGTCGACGGGGTCTTGCTCGCAGTGCTCGCCCGGACGGAAGAGAACTTGAGCGATACCGACCACGGACTTCCGCTCGGGACGGCCCTCCCGACGTTTGAAGCCGTAGCCCTCGACGGCAGCTCCGTCACTGAGCAGCACGCGTTCGGGAAGGTGGTGCTGTTCCTCGGCACGCGCTGCCAACCGTGTCATCAGCTCGCTCGCGAGCTGAGGCAAACTGAACCTGATGAACGCGCAACGCTCCTGACCATCGTCGCCGATCGCGGTGAGGATCCGCCGGACGCAGACCTACTGTCGGAACTCGCGTTCCTGCCGGGCTCCGGGGTCATCCACGACCGGGCTCGTTTGCTCACCGAGCGCCTCGCCATGCCAGGGCTTCCGTTCGCCTACGCGGTCGACCTGCGGGGCTCGATCCGGGCGAAGCGCGCCGTCCGCTCCGTTGAGACGCTCCGAGGCGCTGCGCGAGCCACCGGCCTCCGCCCGCGACGGAGCCGGCGCTGATGGGCTCAGCTCTACGAGCGATTCACGCCGAGACTCGTCGAACGAGGCTGTGGACCGTACCAGGCAGAGGCAAACCATTGCGATAGAACTGCTCTGATGCGCCGCTGGTCCACCGCGCTCTCGAGACTCACGAGCCTCGCGCTCGTGCTGGCACTCGCGTACGGCGTGCTCGCCCTCGCCACGCGCCACTACGCGCCAAGCGCCCCGAGCCCCCTCACGGGCGCATCGGCGAGCGCGATCAATGGGTGGGTCCTCGTCGGGCCCGGTCAGCCGAAGCCCGTGAACCCACCGCTCGACCTCGCGCGGCAGGCCGGGCTCGGCGATGGCCAGTTGGTCGGCGCTGCCGCGCTCAACAGCGCGGTTCTCCTCATCCTCGCCCTCGGCCTCGCCCTCGGGATCGGCATCCCAGTTGGCTTCTGGGTCGGCGTTTCCGGGCCGCGCGTGTTCGCCGACGTGGTTCGCGCGACGGCCAGCATAGGGATCACGTTTCCAGCGTTCTTCCTCGCCTTCCTGCTGCAACTCGTCGCCATCTCGCTCGCGCAGGTCTTCCATCGGACGATCGTTCCCGTCTTCGGCTACGGCCTCGACGGGCACCTCGTGCTGCCGACAATCGCTCTGGCGCTGGCACCCATGGCGTACGCCATGCGTCTTGTCGCGCTGGCCGCCGAGGATCTCGAGCACCGGGATTTCGTCCGCACTGCGCGGGCCAAGGGCCTGAGCGAGGAGCTCGTCATCTACCGCCACATCGCGACGAACATGGTCGCGACGCTCGCCGAGGCGGCGCTCGGCGCGGCTCGTCTCGCCCTCGGCGGACTCGTAATCGTCGAGTTTGTGCTGGTGTGGCCAGGACTCGGCTTGCTCACACTGCGGGCGGCGAACGTACAGGATTTCCCAATCTTCCTCGGGGCCGTTTTCGTCCTCGCGACGGTGTTCCTCGCGGTCGAGATCAGCCTCGATGCGCTCACTCGCCCGCGCGCTGAGGTCATCGCGTGACACCAAAGTCGCGGTGCTCATCGCGGATCGGTGCCGATCTTGTGCTCGGGGCTGCCGGCGTGCTGGCGCTTGCCGTCGCAGCGCTTTACGGCCCAGTGCTTGCGCCCCACGATGTCAACTTCGTCGTCGCGCTCCGTGACGGGCAGGCACCTCCGTTCCCGCCGAGTGCTGACCTCCCCCTCGGGTCGGATGAGCTCGGCCGCGACCTGTGGTCGTGGGTCCTGATCGGCGCGCGCACCACAATGGGCGTCGCTATCGGAGCGGCGGCCTTGCGTGTCGTGATCGGAGCGTTCCTCGGGACCATGGCCGGGTGGCAGGGAGGCCGGCTCGACCGCGCGCTCTCGAGCGCAGCGCTCGGCTTCACCGCGATCCCGGCGACGGTGCTGGCGGCTCTCGCCGTGATCGCGTTCAACGTCTACGCCGGCCCGCTGGCCTTCGTCTTGGCCCTGGGCGTCCTCGGCTGGGGAGAAACTTTCCAACTCGCGCGACGGAGCGCCCGTGTGGAGCGCGGTCGACCCTACATCGAGGCAGCTCGGAGTCTAGGGCTCGCCGAGCAGCGCGTCGTGCTGGGGCACCTCGCCCCGAACATTGCCGGGCCGCTAATCGCGCTCACCGGTCTGCAGGTGTCGGCGGTCCTCCTGCTTCTGGCGGAGCTCGGCCTCCTGCAGATCTTCATCGGAGGCGGGAGCGTCGAGTACAGCTCGTCGGGCATCGAGGTCCGCGTTCCAGCGAGCGCGGACTGGTCGAGCATGCTCGCCGCGACGCGCCCCATTCGGATCGTTGGCGGCCAAGCGGTTTGGCCACTGCTAGCACCTGCCCTGGCCCTCGTTTGCGCCATCGGCTCGGTCAACCTCCTGAGCGACGCGCTGGCACGGCGAGCCCAACGCGTGAACGTGTTCGCCGCGCTTGATCGCCGCCGAACGGCCGTGGTCGGCGGCGTGCTAGCGATTCTGCTCGCCCCCATGCTCTTGGTCCCGAACCGGCTCGCGCGCGATGTGGACTACGCGCGCGCGATCGACGCGTCGCTGGCGCTCGCCGTGACCGAGCAGCTGGCAGCGCCTGAGCTCGCTGGTCGCTCGTCAGGCTCCGCGGGTGCGCACCTCGCCGCAATCATTCTGCGTGAGCATCTGCAGGGGACACTTCTCCCGCTCCACACGCGCGTGCCGTCCCCCGACCTGCGACTGGCCACGCGGGTCGGAGAACTGAGCGCGGGGCCAGACCTGGCGCTCTACTCACTCGATGACGCGTCGATTGCCGGCCCCGTCATTGCGATGTCGCCGCGGTCCTTGAGCCGGAGCGAAGGGGACGTGCAGGGCGCGATCGTTGTGCTCAGCGGACTTGTAGTCGCGGATGCCGAGCGCACCGCGACCCTCGCCGCGAGTTTGGGTGCGGTCGCACTCATTTACGCCACCGATGGGGAGCTGCCGTTCCCTGCGCTCGAAGGACGCTACGCGATCCCTGTCCTCCGAGCGAACCCGGATGCGCTCGAACGCCTCGCGGAGCACCGACTTCCGGATGGGTTCGATCTCAATCGAGCGCCACCGACGCTGCTGACGGAGAGTGCGACGATCTCCGTCGCTGTCCGCTACAAGGCGGTCGACGGCGACAACGTCGTCGCGCGTGAGCCGGCTCGGCTCGGCCTGAGCGATGCGCCGCTCATCGTCGTCGCGGCACCGTCCGACGAGCCTGGTCCTCCGCGGTACCTCGAGCCCTACCCTGGTTGGGCGTCGGCGTCGGCGGCAGGATTGCTCGCTGCCGTGCGCGATCGGGTGCGCCGCGATCCGCTCCCGGCGGAGTTCGTCTTCGCCGCGGTCGTGGGGCACGAGTACGACGCGGCTGGTCTCAGGGCCGTCCTCGCATCGCTCGGCGCGGCAGAGCGCAGTCGCACGGTGGCGATCGTGTACCTCGCGAGCGCGACTGGAGTACCGGCCCTCCAGTCGGATGCAGCTGATCGCAATAGCCCGACCACGACTAGTGCCAGCGCACGGATCGCCCGCAAGGTAGCCGATGCACTCTCGCTCCGGACCCAATCGGAGTCGTCGAGGACGTTGATGCTGGCTGGACGGACGGCGGATGTCAGCGCACCGACCTTCACCATCCTCGGCGTGTCGTCGGAGACCACAGCGCCGTCGATCAGCGTGCTGCGTCAGAACGGACTCGCGGCGTTGACGCTCCTCTCTTACCTCTCCCAGCGACCGCTTGAGCTCACCAGATGAGCTGGACCCGGCGCTTCGCATTCGGCGTACTCATCGCCGTAGCGCTCATGGCGATCGAGACTGACTGGTTCGGCCTGGTTCCAGGCGCGTCGGGAAACGTGATCGCCAGCGGATCCGTTCTCGCGCTCGTCGCACTCTATGCGATCAACGTCTCGGTGATGGGCGCCGGAGTCTCGGTCTTCGCCGCACTCTGGGCGCTCTACTTGGATCAGGCGACTGTCGGCTTGGGCGTTGGACCGTTGCCCTTCACGGCGCCGACCGATTTCTGGACCTCGACGGTCCTGCGAGCCGCAGGAGCCTGGGCCGTCTCCGCACTGCTCCTCGGAGCTGCGGCCCGACGCCTGCCTGTGTGGGGCAGGGGTATCGCTGTCGCAGGCAGCCTGCTCGTTCTCCCTTTTCTCCGGTACGACCAGTGGGGCGCGGTCGTCGCGGCGTACGCCGATCCCTTCGGTCGGCACGGCGTCATGCTCACAGCCCCCTGGCTGCCTGTGGTCTCTGTGGCCGCATTCGTCGTGAGCATAGCGATGCTGACCCCTCGTTCGCTCCGTGGGATCGCAGCGATAACGATTGCAGTGATCGCGGTGGGCGTGCCAGCCGCCGGTTTTGCATATGACCAGGTGCGTCTCGGGACGGCGCTCGCTGTCACGCCCGCGATGGGGGGTCCGCTCGATCAGGTGACCGTTCGGACGAAGTTCGGGGACGACCGGCCGACGGTGGCGCTTTGGGACGGCCACGAGATCTCTTCCGCCGGCGATATGATCCCGCGGCCGATCACCGCAGGGGGTGCGACGAGCTTCGTCTTCTACCCCGGGGCACAGCCCCAGCTTGCGCCGGGCAGGCACGAAGTTGCTCTCGCCTCAGGACCTGATACCCGTCGGGCGTCTTTCGCACTGACTGCTCCCGGCGACAACCCGCGGATCACGCTGGAGGCCGATGGCTACGTCGCCATCCGCGGCACGCCCAACGCCGCCATACGGCTGATGGTGACGGACGGTGTCGAGACGAGCCAGGTCATCGGTGTCTTTCTCGATGCGACGGGCACGTGGCATTCTGCCCTGCCGTTGCCGGCGGGACGTTTCGGCCTCATCGCGCAGGAAGGCACGCGGTGGAGCTCTGTCGATACGACGGTCGGGCCGTAGTAACCCGAGTTGGTTGCCGGCGTCGGGTGGGCCCGGACGCCAAACCTGAGAATCTTCCGGGTTCTGCCCGACAAAAGTCTGTTCTCCGGGTACGAAGGAGTATTTGCCAATCGGCAGTAAGAGCTCGCGCGACAAAGGACGCGCGGATCACGATTTACACGGGATGGCTAAGAAACTCGAGATCGCAAATTGCGACCTCAAAGCTCGGCGGAGTTCTTCGTAGCCCGAGCCAGCTGCGAACCGGCACGATTGGGCCCGGAGCGTCCACCCTGGACTTACGCGTCATCAGCAAACTCAAATCGTCGCTTTAGGCTGTTGCCCTCGTTCCACCCGAGAACTCCGTCCTTTTGCAATCGACCGACGACCACACCCGGTGCGATGCCAATCTGAGCGGCGAATTCACGGACGTCACCAAGCGTCAGTTTTTTCAGCCGACCGTCGTACTGGCGCGGGATGAGATGCGACGCTGCGAATGAGTCCGCTTCCTTCTCGGCGCTATCACTAAAACGATCAGTGCTGATGAAGGTCGCTTTCTTGCTGTGAAGCAGCAGATGAGCCGCTTCGTGGAAGAAAGAGAACCACAAATGATCATCGGACTTGTACCGGAGGCTAAGTTGGATCAGCGCCTTGGTAGGAGTCAGCCAGCGCGTCGCACCCCAACACCGCGTGCCTTTGATCTCGGGCACAAAGACCACCGCCACCCCGGCGCTGGCGCAGAGCTTCCTGAGTCGCGGCTCGAACTCGTCGGGACCCGCAGCGGTTAGCGATCGAATGTGCTGCAAGGTTTCGCGGAACTGTCGGGCATCGAACGCGGCGCAGTGGATGGAGCTCGCGTCGAGTTCGCCGATGCGCAACCAAAGCCGCCACCGCGCCCGCTTCGCTCTCGATCGTCGGCGATTTCCTGAATGCCGCTAGCGGCGAACGCCAGACCGTCTCCCCACGCATGCTTGTTCGCCACGCCAAAGAAGCGGCAAACCTCACCTAAGATCGCGCCGCGATCTGTGACCTTCGGTAGGTACCCGCGATTAGCCAGTTCCTTGACCGGGATTTGTCTTAGCCATTGCCCGTCGTCTACTAACTTGCGCCGGTCCTCCGTACGCGCCAAACGATCTCGATAGTTCGCCTCAAGCGCATTCCAGATTCGCGCGGGGACACCCGTAACCTTCTCTAGAAGGAGGGCGGTCTCGTGGCTGAGGGGCGCATCACCTTGGACGACTTCGGTTGATGTGCTTTACTGAGAGCTCACGTTCACGCGCGACGGCGGCAAGAGCGTCCGGGCCGAGCTCAACGGTTCCGGCGTGGTCACCTCGAGTTTCCGATACCGAGCCTACGGCCAGACGGCGCAGACAAACGGCTCATCGATACCGACGTATCTCGGCTACGCCGGCCAGCTGGTCGATCTGAGCGGGCTCTTATACATGCGTGCGCGTTGGTATGACGCCGCGACGGGCAGATTCCTAAGTCGCGATCCAGCCATCGGTGACCCGAGGATTCCGGCGTCGCTAAATGGAGACTCCTACGCGCACCTCAATCCCGCGACGAACATCGACCCAACAGGGCTATGGTGCTTCGGCCCAGGAATTGGCGGTTCGGTCGCAGCCGGCAAGATCGAGTTGTTCGGCTTCTCGTTCGCGGGAGGTTCCGCGCGAGCTTCCCTTTCGTTCGCAGTGTGTGGTGGCGGAAGCGCCGGCCTCAATGCCGGTTTCGTCGGGTCGGGTGGCGCCTTCCTTGGAACCCCCAACGATCAAGGGATTGTTCCCGAAGGCGCGGGAAACGTTTCGTCGGGAGGGTATGTCGGGGGCGGATTCAGCGGGCTAGGGAGCCTCAACGCAACACGAGTCTCGGATCTGAGCGGTAAGTTCGGGAGTCAAATCCTCGAGTTGGGGATAGGCGACCTAAATGGCTCGGTCGACTTTTCGCACGGGAAGAACAACGCAGGCGAGGATGTCGATGTGATTACGGTTAGTCCACCGTTCGCGTCCCTGGGAATTGGTGCTGCCTTCACGCAAATGAACACGACCGCCATTACCTTCTCCTACGAGGCCGGGGGATTCGTGTTTTCGCAATGAGGTCCGAAGTACGCACGGACCAAGAAAGCGGCTCGAGCTGAGGGTGCCGGTTCCACCACGGGTAGTTGTGGAGCGACTGGCAACCCGCGTCGGGCGCGAGAGGCCATTTGGTGCCGTCATCGGAGACGGCTTGGGCAGAGGCTTCGTCGGTTCGTTTTCCGCGCACCGGTTCAACATCCGACGGGTAACGGTCCTTCCGAAGGTGTACGCGCTGCAGGCTTTCGGCGACATTCATGAGTGGGACGGAGGCTGCACGTTGACCGTTAGCTTCCGTCGCAATCGACTTGCGGCGGCAGCGCTCTGGGCTCAGGCCATCCTCGCTGCGTTCTTGGTGCTCGGTGGGCTTGTCGTAGGGCTCCTGTATCCGGCGTTTATTCCATTTGCGGGACTTGCGGCTGTCATTGCGGGACTGTTGTTGTGGCGGGCTCGCGAGAGGCGCGAGGATATCGCCGCGCTCGGCGCGATGCTCGTCGAGACGTTCCCCGACGCTGACACAGAATCCTCGGCGGCCCTGGATCGGGGTGGGCGCGAACTCGCCTGACCGGCCATTTCCGAAGCTCCCTCCACCTGTTGAGATGCGGGTCGCGATACCGTCTGCCGATCCGGACGACCAGCGTCGTCGCTTCGAGATGAAGTCCTTCGAGATCGTCTCGAAGGAAACCGGTGAGGCGGTTAGCGCGACCATCACGCGGATCCTGTGGGGGTCGCTGACAGCGAGGGCAATCCCCGATTGGAGATTAGAGAGGGGACCAGTCGTTCCTCCGACCCTGACTTTCTACGTCGTCTGACTTCCCTGGACTTTCGTGAAGGGGTATGCGAGTTTCTTCGGAAAGTCGCGAATTGTCTGCAGCCAAGGGCCTCTCACGTGCGTCTATCTGTAGATCAGCCGCCTTTGGCCCGTTGTGTCCCAGGTGCGCCGCGCGAACGACAGAAGTCTGGGCCGTAAGAGTTGGGTCAGCCGGGAGCGAAATTTGCGAGATTGCTAACTTGCGAGGGCGATCGAAAAATTCGCGAGAAGTCTGCAAAGTCTTGAAAGCCCACTCCGCCGGGTACCGCCCGGTTGAATTGCTGGGTTTTCTGGCTTTCCGTGTTCGCGTCGTATCGCCGCATACCGGCGGCGTAGCGGTACTGGTAGCGGTAACTGAGTGATCAACGCCATACGTCGGGCGCCCGGTTAACGGGTCCTGCCCCGGTGACATTTCGTTGAGCCTCGTAGAACTTGTGGGGAGGCAGCAGTTGGACTGGCAGGCGGGTGATCTGGTGAAAGCCTTCCGCAACTAGTTCTAGTTCTATGAATTGGTCCGCCTGCCTCGCGGCAACACCGTCGAAGTTCAGAAGCGCAAGAGTCTTGTCCAGTTCCCATGGATCGCGTAATCGGCCCTTCCCACTGAACCGCATAAACGCCCATCCCGTTATTGCTGCCAACAACCTCCCAACCCTCGTAGTACTCCGGCTTGAACCCGCCCATCCCGATCAGCGTGATTTTCAGCGCCGGATTGCGCGCGCTCACATTGGAAAGGTTTTCGATCTGAATTTCAGCCTGTAGCTCCCGATAGCCGCCCTTCAAGAGGACTCCGTTGTAGGCGAAAACCGGTTCGTTCACGCGAGCGAACATAAAACGAATCAGGGGACGTGGCCTCGGTGTCCGGGTAGCGAGCGCTACGGTGACTATGGCGATAAGCTCCCCCGGCAACAGTGATAACGAGAGCCCCCGGTCCCGCGATAGCTCCGACAATCGCAGCGCGGTCTGCAACTGGCGCAGGGAGCGCCCAGGCCCTCGCCACCGCCTCGCCAGAAACAGCAACCACAACGATCAGAATCGCGGCTGACCCAAGGAGGCCGATTGTTCTAACCAGCTGGCCCTCCCCACGGCATGCACGACGCAGAATCCAGTTTCATTCGCATTTGCCGCGCGGCTTCCGTGCTGGGTTGACAGACTTCATACCGCGCTTGACGTTCAAAAACGCGGTCGGCCTTTTCTTTCGTCGCTCAACCTTGTTCGCAAAGGCTGCTATCTCTTCGAGGAAGTTAGCTGCCAAGTCGAAGGCAGCCGCCGCACGACCTGAGGCGATCCACGTAATCGGAATCTTGTCCCATCCATTCACATCGACCGTGTAAACGTTGTCGGGCTTTGGGTGCTCTATCGCGTGGCGGATGTTTTCGATTTCTGAGAGTCGCGCGTACCGTGCATCCATGCTGAGGTCGATCCGATTACCTAGCCGTTTGAGAACTGCACCCAGTCGCGGAAGTAGGTCGGGTTTGCCTGCGTTTGCGGGAGCCAACAACTCAAGCCAGAGAACAAGATGCTGGAAGGCCAGGACGGTCTGGATTGCCAAGTTCGTCCCGACGACATACAGAGAGGCAGCCAACGTCGGATCCGCGACGCTTCTCCCGCCTGGCGTCTCGACTGGAAGGGCCTCGATTTGCGCGTCGAGGGGGGTTAACTGCGTGCGCATTTGCTTGGCGGAGGCGAAATGGAGTGCGTAGTGCGGGACCTGCCGGACGAACAACGTGCCGAGTTCAAGGTGCACGCAAGGCTGATTGAGCCAAGCCTTTGAGCCAGCCTTGTGCGGCTGAGCTAAGGCCGGGTCTGAGACAAGCTTGACCTTCTTCCCGATATGAACAGGCTAGAACCGCCCGTGGCGTGTGCGGCAAGGTCTAGGCTCGGAGACCTATGGGAAGGGGCGGCGAATCGGGAGGACCACCCGCGGCACGCCGGCTTGAGGACCGCACGCTCACGATCCACGTCGATGGGTCGGCGCGGACAGGACCGCGCAAGGGCGGCATGGGCATTCTCTTTGTGTGGGCGGACGAGGACGGGACCGAGCAGCGTGACGCGTCCGTTCTCCCCGCGACCGCCGGCGCGACCATCAGTCAGATGGAGCTCGAGGTGCCGAGCGAGGCCCTGCGCATCGCACTGCGGGGCCCCACGCCTTTCGACCTCGCGAACTTCGACAAGATCGTGATCCTCAGCGACTCACGGTACGTCTGCGACAACCTCGCGAACGCGCGGTTCGTGTGGCCGAAGACCGGCTGGCGAACGAAGGACGGCCCCGCGGTGCTGAACGAGCGTGATTGGAAGACGCTCAAGAAATTGATGGAGCGGATGTACCGGGACCATCACATACGCGTGGGTATCGAGTGGGAGCGCGGCAAGGTGTCGGCCAGCGCGAGGGCCGTGGACAAGCTCGCGAAGCAGTCGTCCGCGAGCGAGTCGTTCGGTCGTGCGCGACCCACCAACGTGCGGCGCAAGCTCACGAGCGCGTCGGTGGAGCGCGGAAGCGTGCGCGTCCACGGCCAACAGCTGCGCGTCCGCATCATCGAGGCTCGGCACCTGTCCGGCCGGGAGGGCCTCTACCGTTACGAGGTGGTCGATCCGTCGAGCGCGTACGACACGAAGGTCGACTTTGCCGAGTCCGATCAGCCGCTTGGGCCAGGCCACACGTACGACGTGACCATGAACGCCGAACAGGCGAACCCGCGGATCGTCGCGATCATCGATGAGATCGAAGAAGACCTCACGCCTTACCGCGACGCTCTGCGTGCCCTGGGTCGACCCGCGAGCGCGACAGACGTTGCGACTGGCATCACCCGCGCTACAGGTGTCGCGCTCACGCCCCCGGCGGCGAAGCGACGCCTGGACAAGCTGGTGACGCAGGGAGAGGCGCAAGTCGCGCTGGCGACCTCGGGCCGGCGCCGGTTCTTGTACAAACTTCTCCCGGTCGACGAGCCGAGCACGTGAGTCGGGCGCTGCCGTGGGGGGTGAGATGTCATCGCCGACACGACCGACCGCGACCTTAGCCTTTGTGCCGTGCACGGCGAGATGAAACGCCGCCACGAGATGGCGATCGCGGAGCTGTTCGTCGGCGCTGTGGCGGACCATCCCGAGCTGCTCCTCGGCGCGCCACGCCACGGTGGATCCGGCGAACCTGATGTGGTGTGCGCGACGAGGTCCGGCGAGCACGGCCTCGAGATCGCCGACGGCTACATGAGTCCGGATAACGCGACGCAGCTCTGGGGTATCGCACGCCAGGCAGCCCGCGCCGGCGAGGCGCGGAAACTCGTGAACGCAGTAGCGCTTCCTCGAGCTTCCGCAGAAGGAGTTCGAGCGGATGTGGCGCTTCACGCAGGAACGCATCGACGACCTTGTTCGCCAGAAGCGGATTGTGGCGACGGCCAGCGGGATCCCTACATCAAGCAATACCTCGATGAGAGCCCGTGAGCGCCGTCGCGTTCGCGCACGAGAGCTCCGCCGCCCGGTCCTTGAATGTCCATTCGTCCGCGCAATCGATGACTCGCAAGCGCGGGGCCATGGCAGCATTCCGCGAGGCGGTCGCGCGGCACGTCCCGCTCGGCGAGGTCGCCTGCGAGACTACGTCGGATGACAGAGGCCGCCGCGCCGTCTTGGAATCCGCTCGATCAGGCGAGCTTCTTCGCGATGGAGAAATTCGAAGCCGGTCAGTTCGCGATCACCGAACCGCTGCTGCACGACCTGCTGCAGAGCCTGATCGCTGCGCAAGTGTTGATCGTCAACACGGTCCACCGCGCCATGGAACAGCCCCAGACCGGAGACGCCACGACCCCGGTCTTCGGGCTCGCGTACCGGGTCGTCGATGACTTTCGGACCGCGCAACATCTCCTGCTTCTCGGATACATCGTGCAGGCGACGCTCGCCGCGCGCGACTCCTTGGAATCGGCCGCGCTCTGTCTACTCCTCGCAAAGCACCCTGAAGAAACGGAGAGGTACTACAAGGGCGAGCAGTTTGGTCCCGGCCAGGTGCGGAAGGTACTCACCGAGGCAGGCGACATAGACAAAGAGATGCTTGAGGGAACGGGGCGAACCTACGGCTTCTTGTCGAAGTTCACACACCCGAATATCGAGGGCCTTGCATACACGATCGACGAGGAAGACCAAGGCGGCGGCAACATCCTGCGTATGTTCCGCGCCGGTGGGACGAACGAAGTGAAGCGGCTGTTGATGTTTTCGACGATGTGCCTGGGCACGGCGATGACTGCAGCCGTCCTTGTTGCCGATGCGCTGGTGCCTTTCCTGCCGGAGGTTGACCATCAAGCTCTCCATTCGGCCCGGTCGATCGTCATGAAGCTCGCCGCGCCGGCTTTGGCCGAAGCGGTGAGCCGGCACGCTAACTCGTAGCCGCGACACCTTTGCTGTTCGCATTGCCGGATGGCGTAGCCGTGCTGCCGGCTGAATCGGTTGCCGCCTGAGCACGCCGCTCGCCTAGCCGTGCTGCGTCCTCACGAAGCCGCACGACCGCGGCGGCGGAGCGCCGCGAGGAGCTGACAAACAACTCGCGGGCGCCGCGTAGGATTGCTAAGTGGGCGTGACGATAGGCCTGTTGCGTGGCGTCGAGTTCGATGAGGAAGAACCCACGCGTGCTAGGTACGACGATGAGCGCGACCTTCATGTGTCCGTTTCAGACGGCAAGACGCCCCTGGTCCGTACCGGTGCCGTCCTCGCACGAACCGAGACGCTGACCAAGACGATCCGGGATGTACCGGACGAGGACTGACCTTCCCCTGCTCTGGTGCGGCGCACACGTGCGGACGCCCGGTCTCGCCCTCCCCGGTGTGTACGACGAGGCGCGCGACGTATGGATGGACGGCCGCCTGCCGGCGGTCCGACAGCCGGGCATCTGGGCGCGCTCGGAGACGGTGACGCGTGTCTGGCGCGAACAACCCGACGTGGACTGACCACGACCTCTGGACCTTCGCGCGTTCTCGTCGTGACCAATCGCGAAGACATGACTGCGGACTTAGTGGTCCTCAGGCTCCAAGAGCGTGGTGTCTCTTATCTGCGGTTCAATACTGGAGGAGATCTTCGACGCTCGTGTCGCCGACGTATTCCATCACCAGAAGCAGGGCCTCGCGATCGCTCCCAAGCAAGTGCGTCACCGGCGCTAGCGGCCGAACCTCGAGGGCCTCCAGCGCTGTCATCTCGGCCTCAAACCGCAGTTCCGCGTCCTCAACGGATCGAGTTCTGTGCCACGGACATCCGGTCAACCCTCTGAGCGTCTGGCGGCGCCCGGAGTAAGCGACCGGGGAGCGACGGCCTCGGCGCTGAAGCTACTGAGGGAGCCGATCGGGCCGATGCTCGCGTGATCCTCGATGGTGCTCCCCGATAAATCCACAGAGGTGATCTGGGCCGGTCGGGGTATCTGTGGGCCGCCTGCTGCGCGATCCTTGGCTTTTGGCTGGAGCGGCTGCTGGCTGTAAGCAAGAGAGGTATAGTGCTCGCCAGGTCATACTGGACCCAGATCGCGTGGCTGACTGCCTCGCGCGGCAGCAGCCGGGCGCTGCTTAGGGGAGTGTACGATGCCAGAGCATCCTGTTGAACTACCGGCCGAGAGCGAGTCTGGAGCCACCACCGCCAGCTGGGCCCGATTTCGTGGAGGGGTGGGTGGCCCAGCCGAACTTCCACCACCGGATTGGGCGCGCATCTCGCTCACGCAACTTGTGACCGAGCTCTTCCGGCTTCGCGATCGGGTTCACCTGCTGGAGAGCGATCTGATCGCCGTGCGAATGCGCACCGGGGCGACCTTGACTAGGGGTGTTATGGGTGGCCCCAACGAGCTTCCCGAGGGTGAAGGCGGGGGCAGCGGCGGCCGTGGAGGCCGATGGCCCGGCGAGATTCACGAGCTCCCCGAGCTGCCGGTCAGCCGTCTCGTTGCAGACCTAGGCAGTCTCGTGACTCGATTCACCCAGTTCGAGAACCAAGTAAACCAGCAGCTGGGTGCGATCACCCAGCGACTGGACGCGATGAAGAGGTAGTGCTCTGAGCGCGATGCGCGTTGGGAGCCGACGAGACGCCGGCTCCTTCCGTGCCGCGGCCCTAGGCTGCCGCCCTTCGAGAACTCCGAATGCCCTCCTCCTCTGATGCAAGTCAGCAGCTGCGGGATCTCCTAAAACGACAGGCGATCCTCTATTCGTCGCCGACCGCACCGATCACGCATCGCACCGGGGAAATTTCCGCGTGGGCTTTCTACAGCTGGAACATCACCCTGACCGAGAGCGGATTACGACTGGCCGCGTGGAACATTCTCGAAGCGCTCAAGACCTTCGGTTCGACGCAACTGGCCAGCTATGGCTACACCGGCCTTCCCCTGCTGTCGGCGTGCATCTTGGAAGGAGGAGGCCGGTACTCGGGCCTGAGCATTCGCGAGAAGCGGAAGACGCACTTGACCAATCGCCGGGTCGATGGCGTGATCGACCACAGTCAACCCGTTGTGATCATCGACGATTCGTTGAGTTCGGGAACATCACTCTACAAGGCGATAACGGCCCTCGAGGAAGAGGGGCTTGAAGTCGAAGGCTCGATCGCACTTGTCCACTTTCCTTATCGCGGGGCGAAGGAATGGGCCAACACGGCCGGCTATCGGACGCTCACGCTTTTTGATGTCTGGACCGATCTCGAGATGGCCGAGATCGCCGAGCCGTACCCGGGTGCGGATCGTACCCGCGTTCCCACTTCGTCGGAGTGCATGCCCGATGGCCTCAACCCCGCCGTGCTCGCTCGGCGTGTTGCGGAGGTTGTTCTGCGGACCCGGCAGATGCCGCGCTGGCCGGCGCGGCTGGACGACTCCTACGACGCCCGCGGCGGAACCTTCGTGAGTTTCCGTCAACGCTCCAACGACGACCGCGTGGCGCGTGACGGCTTTTGGCATTTCGATCCGGGCCAGAGCGACTCTGCACGCGACGTGGTGCTGGCCACTGCCCATACGCTCGAGACCGCGGACCCTCACGCGCTTACGCTCGCGTCGCTGGCTGACCTGAAGATCGCGGTGACGTTCTTTGGACCTCTGGAGGAGATTCCACCCAGCGAGTTGGACTTCAATCGGTATGGGATTGTCGTCCGGAGCAAGGTATGGCCGGACAAGTTAGGCGGAGCGCTGCCGAACACGCAGGTGTTCATCAGCGATATCGAGCAATATCGACATGCCCGTCGCACGAATGCGCGAGTGGCCGATACCGAGCCGCATACCCTCTACCGGCACCGCGTCGCGAAAGTTGTCGAGCCGGGGGAGACCTGGCTGCCCTATGGCTGCGAGGAGACCTCGTTCTCGTGGTGGCCCGACGAGAGGGTCGGACGGCTTCTGACGAGCCGGGCCCGTGACGCGATCCTTTCATTGTGTGGTCGTCCTCCGAACAGCGCCGCGCTTACGAATTCACTCGTTCCGACACCCGTCGAAGGGGTGGCGGTCACGCTCTATACGGATGGGCTCTGCGGATACGGACTCTCGTACGAGTCGGATCTCGATCGGGCAATTGGCGCGGCCGCATCAGCCGCCTGGCGCGACCCCCGAAACGAAGCGAACAGATCGAGGATCCCGGACGACATGGCGCTGACGGTGTCCGTGCTTCATGACGGAGAGCCAATCTCTGGACCCGGTCGCCTGCTCGTCGAGCGCAAACTCCGGCGCGGCCTCGACGCGGTGACCTTGTTGCAGGAGGGAAGGCAGTTCACGGTCCTTCCGTCAGCCTTGGTCTACAACGACTGGTCTCGCGGCGAGTTTCTCGACGCCCTCGAGGCGATGGCGGGAGGTCGACGCTCCCATCACGCGTGGCGAACCCACCAGGTCGTTGCGTGGGTTTCGGAGCGCGGGCGGGTGCTCCCGCTTCGGTTCGGCTTTCCGGCACGCGAGTCAAGGCCTTCGGCCGCAGAGGACTCCGCTGCGGCGATCGACCTTCTCGCAAGCTACATTGCTCGCTCGATCGGTCCCGATGGCATACCCGCCTACCAGCTAGCGCCGAGGCACAGGGATTACGTTCGGGTCGGTACAGCGGCGCGTGTGCTGCACGGTCTCTATGCCCTTCGGATCGCGGGTGACCTGCGCGGACGCTCGGATTGGATGGACGCGGCGGCTTCTGGCGTTTTCCGCTGCCTCCAGAGCGTGCGTCATGGCGCGGTTGAGTTGCCGAATCACGTGGGCGGAGCACTTGCCGACGTTCTCCTGCTTGCCGCCGCGTCAGTCTGCGGCGGCAGTGAAACAGCGATGTGCGCCGACGTAGCGGAGCGCGTGGCGGGTTTCGTACATCGTTCAGGCTGGATCGGCGAGGGACAGAAACGCCTCGACAATCCTCAGGACCAGGACTATCTCCCTGGCGCGACGGTGTGGGCACTGGCGAGCTATTGCCGCGCGACGGGAAAACGCCTCCCGACCTTCTTGGCGGCCCGTCGCTTCTATGGAAATCGGATGCGAGAGCACCGTACGTGGGGTTGCTCCTGGCTCGCGCAAGGGTGGGCCGCAGTCCACGACCTAACCCATGAACGCGCCGATGCGGAAATCGCCTTTATCGTCGGTGACTGGGTAGCGGGGCAGCAACTGACGAAGAGCGGAGCGTTCCTCGACGAACTCAGCCCCGACGAGCCGAGCTTCAACACCGGATTCGTCGCCGAGGGCATCGCCGGGGCTTGGCGCGCCGCCCTGGCGCGCAGCGAGATGGAGCGCTCGAGCCGTTACGAGGCGTCCTGGCGGAAAGCGGTCGGCTTTGTGAGGACTCTGACCCTAGAAGAGACCGACGTTTTCCCGTTCCGAGCGCCGCAACGTGCCGTAGGAGGCGTGCGATGCTCGCTGTCTCGCGCCAGCATTCGCATCGATCAGGTCAGTCACTCGCTGCACGCACTGGTCGAAGGTCATCGCAATCTTCTTGGCGCTCTTGCGCTCGAGCTCTGAGAGGCCAGGTGTCTTAGAGAAATGTGCCGTTGAGTGTGTTGAAGCTCAGCGACCGACTCGAAAACGCCGGCGTTCACGTCATCGCGGCGGAATTGGCCGAGAGTGGGCGGCGTACCGATAGCGGCACATCTCGGTCGATCAGTAGCTTCACGTCTCGGGACGCGAGTGACCTGCGCTGGTATCTCAAGAGGTTCCCGGGCGCGCCATTCGACCCCGCGCCGCAGGTGGCTCGACGCATCGAAGCGCGCATCGACCCGAGGTCCGGCCTCGGAACGCGCCGCTTCGAAATTCGAACCAGCGACACTTCGCGATTCCGCAGATCAAGCCGCTCGCCGGGACTCAGGTCTAGATGTGCGAATCCGATTCCGGAGCCAGTCGCCGGTTGGGTCGGGCAGTTACGATCAGGATGCCAAAGGACTACCGATGAGCGAACCGGTTCGTCACACTCCTGTCCGCGATCGGCTGGTCGTCAAGGTCAAGCCGGGCGCGGTGGCGCAGTTGGAATCAGTTGGTCAAGCCGAGCCGGTTGGTCAGGATGGACTGGTAGTCGTGAGCCTGCCCCAGACCAGAGGCGACCCCAAGCAGGCGTGGCAGCGGCTAATCCAGTCGGATGCGGTGGAATGGGCGGCACCCGTGCTCGAGGACGAGAGTGCCGAAGAGCACGTGCCGACGGGCGAGGTCACGGTACGTTTCGCTCACCGCCCATCGCAGAAGGACCTCGAGCAATTCGCGTCGGCGAATGGGCTGACGCTTCGCGACCGCAACGAGTTTGTGGAAGAGCAGGCTGCGTTCCAGGTTGCCCAGCCACGCGAGACCTACCTGCCCGATCTGATCAGCAAGCTGAGTCAGCGGCGCGGCGTCACGCGCGCTTGGGCCAACACGCTCTCTCGCTATCGGAAGGCCTAAGCGGCCCGGGGTCGTAATCGTCATCCCGGGTCCGGGGAGGGGAAGTCGTGCACATCTATGACCTTCGCAATCAGCCGGTCCGGCTCGTTCAAGTCGAGGTGCCCGGACTAACGACAGAAGCTGCAACGCGGACCGGCGCCCTGTTGCTGGCAGACTCACCGGTGGCGACGGCCAGCCGCGCAGTGTTTGAACTCGGGCGTTTCACGAAAGGGGCTGTCCCCACATTGGCTCAGCGGCGCGCCCGATTCGTCCGCGGCGCGAGGATCACCGCGGCGGCCAAACCAGCGGCCTTCATTGATTCGGAGAGTCAGTTGTTGCGCACCGTCTACAAGGAAATCGTCGTCCGCTTCAACCCCGCGGTTTCGGAACGCCGGCGGAGTGCGTTGCTGCGCAAGCACGGCTTCCGCGTGGTCCGTACCAACCCCTTTGTGACCGACCAGGTCGTCATCGACGATCCAAAAGGCAAGCGCCAAGGTGCGGATCTGCTCAATATCGCGAACTCGATTCACGAGAATGACGAGGAAGTACGGTTCGCCACCCCCAATTTCGTTTCTCAGTACCGTCGCCATACGCTGCCGACCATCCCGAGCGCCCAGTGGCATCTCCGCAACACCGGAGCCTTGGCTGGTCAAAAAAGTGGTGAGGACGTCGGGGCCCGCGAGGCCTGGAAAACGACCCAAGGCCGAGCGAGCGTTGTCATTGCCGTCCTCGATGACGGGGTCGATATCGATCATCCGGCGCTGAAACAACGCCTGTGGCGGAACCCCAAGGGTAAGCGCGAGTACGGCCGCGATTTCACACTCAAGAATGACCACCCCGATCACTACAACCCACGTCCCAAGGTCTATCAGTCGCCATACGACAACTTCGAACTCAACGACATCCATGGCACGGCGTGCGCCGGCGTGGCAGTCGCGAGTGATGTCCGCTGCTACGGGGTCGCGCCCAAATGCAGGTTGCACGCGATCAAGATCTTCCAGGCCAATCTGATGGCTCAGGACGAACGCGTAGCTGACGCGATCCGCTATGCCGGCACTGTGGCCTCGGTCATCTCGCTTTCCTGGTCTGGGGGACGCTCGCCCGATGTTCAGGCGGCGATCGAAGATGTCGGCCGGAACCGAGGCGGACGGGGCGTGGTGGTCTTGGCCGCGACCGGAAATTCCCACAAGCCGGTGGAGTGGCCTGCGGCGGACCCCAACGTGATGGGAGTGGGGGCCTCGACGGACCGGGGCGGGCTCGCCGGCTACTCAAACACCGGCGACCAAGTCTCGGTTGTCGCGCCCTCCGGCGGAGGAGTCGCGGAGATCTTCACCACCGATGTCTCAACCTCCGGCCGTGGCTTCAACCTCGGCGACGCCGCCAAAGGCGCCGCCGACGGTCTGTACACCAATGACTTCAGCGGAACCTCGTCGGCCACGCCGCTCGCGGCCGGGGTTGCCGGGCTCGTGTTATCGGCCAACCACCGATTGAGCCGCACCGAGGTCCGGGGGATTCTTGAGTCGACCGCTGACAAGATCGGGCCGAAGAGCAGCTACAACGCCCAGGGCCACAGCAAGAGGTTCGGATTCGGACGAGTAAACGCGGCCGCCGCGGTCGCTTCGGCAGGAGGGTCCAGCTAGGACCGCAGCAAGCAGGACGTTTAACTGGAGGCGCGCGTCGAGCAACAGAAGGCGTTCTTCTGGGCACTGACGACACTCGCAGGGTCGTGCCGATGGCGCAGTGACTCAACTACATCCGCACCAACGCTGAGACGCTCCGCTAACGTGTAATCCCTGAGATGGAGTTCATTCCTCAACCGTGATGTCTCACAGAGGCGCGAGTTTCGCGCCAGCTCCTTCGATGCGGCGAATTGCCGCTTGCGTCCGCACTGGCTCGATCTCCGAGGGTTAAGCGGCAGGCGGTCGCAGGCGGCCGCGAACAGCACCACGGACGTGCGCGAACATTCAGTCCAGACTGCGTAGGTAACAACTATCGACGAAGCAGAGAGAGAGCGGTCAGAAGCAGCGAGATCACCAACCCGGAGATGAGCGCCCGCGCCGCCGAGGCGATCGTCGGATCGACCACTCCGAGTTGCTGAAGCACGATCAGGATTCCGACCGAGAAGATTAGGCCGCTCACCATCCCGCGCAGCAGGAGCGGGAAGGCCGCAGGTCGGGCGGCTTGCGCTGGAAGGGCTCTCGTCGCCCGGGCGGCGCGCGGTTCGCTGCCATCTGCTGGCCCGGGGGCTGCGCCGGTTTCGGCTCCGCCGAGGTCGTCTGCGGAGAGGTTGAGCGCCCTCGCCAGCACGCTTTCGGGCGTCGGCTGATTGCCCGGTCCATCGGTGTGGACGACCTCGACGGTCAGACCGGCGTCAAGCAAGGTGTGAAACTGCTTCGATTCGAGCTCGCCTTCAGCGAGCCCGGCGAAATATCGCGCATCCTTGCCGAGGGCGGCACGGGCCAGAGCTTCCTCTTGTTGACTGTCGAAGTACACGACCGCTCGTCTAGTGGGCATAGGCCTGCTCCAGGGTTCTTATCAAGGCCGGGTCGAGATTCTTCTGAGCGTGCAACTGTTTCCAGTAGCCGGGCTCGTCGACGGGAAAAGGATCCAGGTCAACGTGGTCGGCGATCTGGCTCCAGTCGGCCATGAGCACCGCCGGCGCATCTGGGTCGCCCGGGTCAGCGCTGTACTCGTTGTCGAGTTCGACCGTGAACGGCTCGTTCTCGATCCCGATTGCTGACAGGCGCGCGCGACCTTCCTCGGCCCGCTCGCGGAATCTCGGCAGGTCCTCCATCGCCTCGCTCAGACGCGACTGCGCTTCGGCTAGTGGCAAGCCGCCCAGGGAGGCGCTGGGCTCGTCAAAGGCGAAGTAGCGTGCCGACCCGTCGACGGTCGCACTCTCAAGACCGCTGTGGCGCGAATGGAGCTTGTTCATCAGTGCCGGAGCGCCGTAGCGGGCCTCGCCGCCGACGACAACGAGGGCGATCTGGCGCTCGCGCGCGCGCACCAGCTCGGAGAACGGCTCCCCGCCCGGAGCGACCACGATCAGATCGGCAAGGAAACCCGGCTGGATCGAGCCGAGGTGCCCGGCCCAACCGAGGATCTGCGCCGGCGCAGAGGTGAGGGCGTGAACGAGGTCACGGTCGGAGAGCGTCGCCCCCTGACGGTGGGCTTCCCAGCTGGCCACCTTCAGCTCATGGAGGAGATTCTTGCTGCCGGTGGGCGACCAGTCCGAGCCGAGGGCGAAGACAGCCTTACTCGCTGCGAGCTCGCTTAAGTGCAGGGTCCGGCCATACAGCAGGAGGTTGCTGAAGGGGGACCAGATGACCTTCGCCTTTTGGTTCCCATAGGCGACCAGATCGGCGGCGGCCAGACCGAGGCAGTGAATACCGACGAGCGATGCGCGGACGAGATGGTTCTCGGTCAGATCGAGATAGGTCTCGCGTGCATGCGTGTCCGTTCCCTCCGCGAGGTGATAGAAGTACGCCTGAAGGGCATCGAGCCGTCCGCGAAACTCCAGCACGTTCGCCGGGTTCGGATAGAGATTGGGGACCCGGGTGCCGGCATTGGGCAGCTGCGGATCGTCGCTTTGCTCCACGTTGCGCATCGCGCCCCGGAACAGGCTCAGACCGCCATTGACCCGGGTGCGAATCCCCTGGCCAGTGGTCGTTCCCCCGGCCAGGGCCTTGGCTTCGACGTAGCGGACCAGAGCCTTGGCGGTGGTCTCGTAGGCGGCGAGGGCGCGGACCGGGAGGGCGACGTTGGTCGCGTAGGCGCCCTCGCGGGCCCACTGCGTTCGATTCTGATATGTCTTGGGAGGAGCCCACAGCGGCAGGGAGTTGTAGACGAAGTGATTGTGCAGGTCGATCAGTCCGGGGTAGATCGTCCCTGCGGTATCCACTTCCACTGCTTTGGCATACGCGCTGGGGCGCGGCTGTCCCTTTCGCAACAGCGCGGCGATGCGTCCAGCGGCGATCACCACGCGCCCGTCCTCGATGACCTCATCGTTCGCGTCACAACAGACGATCCGGCCATCGAGGACGAAAGTCGGTTTCGGCGCAGGCTTCCGCTCAGCCATCAATGCCCTGGTCGTAGGGCTCATCCGACCGACCCCAGGCCTCCGGCACCGTCGGTGGAATCTCTACTTTGGCCATCAACGACTCGAGTGTGGTGCGCTCCCGGCGGAGATCGATCGCGGGAGAGTCCGCGGTCAACGCCGTAAGCTGCGAAACTGGCTCCAGCTCGGCCTCGTAGTCGCAAATTCCGATCTCGAGCATCGGGCAGAACACGCACGCGCCCCGTCCTCGCCGCAGCCGTTTGGTCGCCGGGTTAAGCCGAATGTTTCCCGCTTTGGCTTCCTCGACTAGTTGCGCGACGACATGGTCACGCGCGGCCGCGAACGATTCGGGATTGCCGGTAGCGTGCGGCGCGTAGATCACGCGTGCGTCAAGCTCGGTACCATCGGAGAGGTTCCCGTACGAAAGCCGCACCGCGCGGCTGCCCAGGGTCGCCAGCCCCTCGCCAAGTGCAGGCTTGCCCTCGACAAACCGCGCCGCTAACTCCGCGTTAAACACGTTGGCGGTCGCCTGACTGAAGATCACGATGATCGGGGGCAAGCTTTGGAAGAGCTGGCGTAGGAAATACCGCCGCTTGTGAAAACATTCGGTCACGATGCCGTCGCGCTCTACGGTGGTCATCGGTGGCAGCTGAGGGTCGGCTGGATCCGCCGCCGTTGTCCAGCGAGCGGATGGACAGGCGACCATGTTTGCGTACGCGAGGTCTTCGCCTACCGCAAGGTGACTTCCTCCCCACTTCATCTCCTGGGCGAGGCCATCGAGTAGCGACTGGTACGCGAGGTACATCGCTTGCGGTTGACGCCTGGATTCGATAAGGCGATCACCGTGCGCATCGGGCGGCACCGTGAGCTCGCGCTTGTCGAAGGGATCCTCGGAAGCTTCGCCGCCAAAGTCGTGGAACTCCTTGGCGGTGATCTCGAGCTTCACCGAGGCGCGATAACGGAAGTAATGGGCAAACTGCCGGTAGTCATCGAACACCGGATTGAGCCACCGGCGCCGGCCCGCCCACCAGCCGGGCAGATTCGGATTGATCCCGAGCGCGAGGATCGGAGCCTTCCGGCAGCCGGTCAGGATCTCCGGCAAAGCGGTGGCCCGGCCGACGTAACGGATCGGCTGAGAGATGTTCGGCTCCGGTGGGGCACCCTCGATCGTGTAGTCGTAGCTGTGATACGAGCCCCAGCGACGAAAGTAGGTGCACGGATGAGGCGTCAAGCCCGGCTCCTGCACGGTGCGCAGCGCATTGCAGGGCATCACTTCGTAGACCAGTTCGACCTCGATCGGCAGTCGGGTACGGTCCATCGCTAGCCCCCTAGCCCGGCGATGATCGCCCAGGCGGCGAGCGCGCCGGTGACGCTCGTCCAGTAGCCGTAGGTCTCGTAGTACCAGACCGCCCAGTGCGTTTGCATATTGCGGGGGCCCGGCCCAGTCGGCAGGTCGCCGTTGATCACCGGATCGGAGAGGTTGCGTACGACCGCCCAGTCCGGGGGTTGCGGCATCTGCGCCACGACCATGCCGAGGACGGCGTCGCCCATCTCGACGGCGCAGCCGTGTTGCTGCAGATGGTTGGCCGAGGTCCCGAACTCGAAATAGTCCGTGGTCAGGATGGGGTGATCCTTGGGCAGGTCACGCCCTTCGAGCCAGATTCGCGGCCCTTGGGAAGCTTGGCGTTTGATCGGCGGGGTGGCGAACGGGAACTGCTTGGTCGGAGGAGCGAAGGCAGGCTCCGCGAGTCGGGCGGCGTAGCGCGCCATCAAGGTCTGGGCATCGTCGAACCGAGAGGTAGGGATGGTCCAACTCGAGATGAAGGTCTGACCGGCGAAAGGTTCTTTCTTGAACTCGTCGTTGAGCCGGAAGCGCGCCGCTCGGGTGACCACGACATCGCCGAGGTTGTGTTCGGGGAACACCCCGCCACTGGTGCCGATCGTGAGAAGCACCTTGGGCTTGACCTCGGCGATGAGCTGCCGGAACAGATCGGCAACCGGGAGGGTCGCCGTTCCGTCACCGGTCCGGATGCCGTCTTGATTGAGGTGAAGTTCGGACTTGAAACAGAGAACGTTCTGGGCGCCGATCTTCGTCGGGAGCCAGCTGCCCAGGCGCTTCGCCATCTGGGCGGGCGCGTGTGGCCGGATCTTGGACGCATATCGTTCGCTGAAGTTGCGGTCGTAGCGGTACCAGGTCTTCCGGCCGTGTCCGGGGGTGAACACATCGGCGAGCGCGTCCTGCTCGTCGACCGTCCATGTGACCACCAGCACGTCCGCCGGCGGTAACGCCTGGCCGGGAGTCGGAACTTTTGCCGGTGGCTGGGGCAGCGGCGCCAGGCCGTCGGGAAAGTCGATCCCCAGATCAGCGGTCAGCGTGGCGGTGGGCGGCAGCCCCTCGAGCGCCGGTTCCAACTCCAAGTCAACTGCGTCGATCCCGCTTGCCAGAAGCGCGCGGGCGACCTCCTTGCGATCGTCGGATGGCACCACGCCGGCGACGATCGGTTCACCAATCACGCTCATGTAGATCTCCTCTCCGTTCAGCGAACGCGGACCAGCTTGGGCGCGATCCCTCCCACCACACAAAGCGCGAACCCCTGCGGCGGGACGGCCGTGTCTTGCGCGATCACGCGCACGCGGTATTCCCCGATCGCCGGCGTGGCGATGACCACCTGCTCGACGTTATTGCGCTTGTCGTAGAAGATCCCCGTGCCCTCGGGATCGTCGACGGCGGGGTTCCTGAGATAAACGTGCTCGCCGTTGCCGGCGACCTTCAGTCCGCCCGGCCCGCGCACCTCCAATTGCAGATTGTTTTGGACGTATTTCCCGTGCGCGTCGGTCCACACCAGCGTCACGCGAAGCGGCAGCACCTGCTTGAGCTCAAAGGTGTACGCCGCCACGGCGGAAGCGGATTCCGAGCGCGAGATGAGCGCATCGGGCGAGTTGTTGGCCACGTCCTCGGTCGCGATCGTCGGCACGGTCCCGGTTCCATCGCCGAACAAGACCCGGAGGTCCAGTCGGCCGAACCCTTGGTGAAAGTCCGGATAACCGTACAGCTGCGGATCGGACACACTCAGCGGCCGCACCCGTCGGGTCGCGCTGATCAGCACCGCCTTCAGCAGCGCCGCAGAGGGCTTCCGTCCGGTCGCGCGTAGATATTGGCGCACGACCGCGGCGGCTCCGGCGACGATCGGAGCGGCCATGCTCGTGCCCGAGCAATAGACGTAGCGATCCTGATGTGCCGGAGGGGCGATCCAGGGAAAGCCTCGGCCGTCTTCGACCGCGCTCGCCCGCGCCGAGAGGATGTAGGTTCCGGGGGCGATCAGATCCGGCTTGATGCTGTCGTACTCGGTCGGACCGCGACTGCTGATCGCCGCCGGAAGGTCCGGCAACCCGGAAACCGTTTCGTCGGCCGCCGGCGGAAGCGGGAAAAACTGCTGACGGATTTGTCCCCAGTGCTGCTGACTGAAATCCTGTCGATCGGTGTCGGAGGCTCCGACGGTGAGCGCGTTCTTCGCCGATGCCGGTGTACCCAAGGTCTTGAGTTGGTGATATCCCTGCGGGGCTTGGCCGCTGTTCCCCGCCGCGACCACCACCAACACATCCGGGTGCCTTCTCACGAAGCGATCGAGGCTCAGAGCAAGGGTGTCGTAGTCGCCCTTGATCGGCATCCCCAAGCTGAGATTGATGATTCGGGCACCCTTCGCGACGGCCGGGTCGAACAGAGTGCGCAGGTCGGGCGGAAGCAGCAGCGTTCCCTCGGGGCTGCGGATCCCGTAGCTGAGGAGTTGGACTCCGGGGGCCATCCCACGCACGACACCAGCCGACGCCGCGCCCGATCCGCCGATGATCCCGGCCACATGCGTCCCGTGCCCGTACGCGTCTTCAGCCGGAGCTCCAGACACACTCGTGGCATAGACCCGGTCCTTGAAATCGGGGTGGGCTGAGTCGATCCCGCTGTCGAACACCGCGACGGTCTCGCCGTCACCGGTCCAATGAGTCGGAGCGCTGCCGGCACCTGCCGGGAACGCATCGATCCCGATCAGTCCACGCCCGTGATCACAGAGCAGTTCGGGCGCTCGGTAGGCGGCAAGTCGGCGGACTTCGGGCAGGTCGGCGACGACGGCTAGCGAAGGCGACGAAGGTTCGGCAGCGACGCGGATCGCGTCTTCTCCGACATCGACGACCTTGAGATCCCTGGTCGCTTTCACCGCCCCGCGGACCGAGTCCAGATCCGCCGGACGATGCAGCGAATAGTCAAAGAGCGTCTGGGAGGGAGCCGTTCCCTCGGTCACGACCTCCAAGGTCTCTCCGGCGATCGTACGATCCAGGCCGTAGCGACGAAGTTCGTGCACGAATGGCAACGCCGCGATCTTCACGACCTGTTCGTGCGAGAGCAGCGCGCGATACGTCGCCGGAGGCAAGTAGCTCAGCAGTTCGACCTTCAGTTGGCGTAACCGCCTGCGCTCATCCGATCCGAGCGAATGCTCGAACACCAACTCGTACGCGTCATAGGCCGGTGCTGGGGCGGACACATCGATCGCCTCGGTGAGCACGGGCTTGCGGGTGGGCGCGCCGGAGCGGGAACCTCGGGTCGAACGAACGCCGCGTCGAGCTCCAGCCCGCGCGCTGAAGGCTGCGAGTTGGCGCAGACGGCGAGCCTCCGAACTCTCCAGCGCGTGCGGCCGCGGCCGAACCTGCTCAGGGGCGCGTACGCGCGGCAATCGCGCCAGGCCACGACCGGCTAGAAGAAGCGTGCGGATGAGGAAGATCAGTCCAAGTAAGGCGATGACCGCGCCGGTTGCGCCGATCGCGGTGATGCCCGTGCCGGCGATCTTCACGTACGCGACCCCGGCACAGCGGATGCGTCCGTCTGTCTCCCACTCGATGCGATACAGCCCCGCTCCCACTCTTGCGTAATCACGGACAGGGAGAGGATCGGTGCGCCAGATGGTTCCGGGGGCGTGATCCTCGTGCAGGACGATCGGGATCCCGAAGTAGTCCAGCCACACGCGGTAGGGATCTCCGGCTGCGGGAACGGTTCCTTCCAAAACGAGCTGGTCTGCAAGCGCGATGGTTAGGGGACGGTCGGGTGATCCGTTGAGCGGCAAGCTCTGACCATTGAGGGTCAGCGTGCACGGATCGGCCGCCGCGAGCGCCGGAAACGCCGCCGCGTAACTCAGAGCGCCGGCTACGAGTCCGGCCCCGATCAAACCCATGACGGCAACAAGCAGGTTCCTCATCTGAGGAACATCGCCGCCGCTCTCACGAAGATGTAGTTGAACGCGCTCGTGGCCGTAAGCGTCAAGGTCGGGGGCTCGCTCCGACAGATCACGCGCTGCACCGGCACCGTCGTGAAAATCTCGGCTCGATCGAACAAGGCCTCGCCCGGCGCGGTTTGCTCGACGCGATCGGCGGGGGCGCCCACGTGGATCCAGGCGATCGCGAAAGCGTCGTCGGTGAGGACGATCACCTGATCGACACCGGTCGCTCGCGCCTGACTCGACTGGCTCAGCAATCGGTCGCGCAGCCCGAGGTTGAAGTCAGCGCTGGACTGAGCCGGGGGCTTCTTGGCAATCACCACGACCGTCGATCCACTCTGCCAATCGACCCAGGCGTCAAAGAGCCAGAACGGCTGGGGAGCGACGGGCTGAAACCGCGCGATCGACACGGGGAAGGCGGCGTGGCTGCGGGAAGTGTCGTACACCCCGGAATGGGTCTGCGTGTACACCCGCCCACGCAGACTCGTGCGAGAGGCGTACTCCCACACCGCCGTCGACGGATAGACGATGAGGGCGAACTCGTTCGGAAGCAGCGGATCCTCCGGTGCGATCACGCCGGGCAGATACGCCGCGCAGCCCAGCGGGGCGAGCATGTACGCCGTGCCGGGCATGAAGGTGTTGCCCAGCTCGGCGAGAAATTGCTCCGGAGACAGATTGGGGTATCGGTAACCCTGGAACACCCGGATCGCCGACGGCGGCGTCGCATACTCGGAGGCGCTCACAAGCGGATCCTTGGTTGCAGGCCGACCCTCGCTCGGCGCCGTGTCATAGGTGTTGACTCAAAAGCGACGCTTGGCGGCGGGCGAGTGCGGCGATGGTCAGGTGCGGATTGGCCGCCGCGCAGCCGGGCCAAGTCGATGCGTCGACCGCCACCAGGTTCCGGATCGAGTGGAACTGGCCGTGCGGGTTGGTCACCGAGTTCGTAGGGTCGGCTCCCATCATCAACCCGCCCGCTTCGTGATGACTCGCACCTGCAGGGAGGGTCTGAATCTCAGCCGGGTCGGCTCCCAGAGCGACGCGCACCTTCTCCAGCCCAGCGCGCATCTGCTCGAGGAGCGCCCAGTCCTCGGGTGAGTAGTTCAGGTGAACCGTGTAACTTCCCGGCTTCGACCCGACGGAAGGCTGGAGGCAATTTTCGCTTCGCGGCCGCACCGGCGCGAAGCTGCGCACCATCGCCGCGTAATCGCGCGAACGGTCCGGGCTCCACCGGGCGCGGTCGCGCAGCCGATAGATGTTGTCGGAAGGCAGATGCACTTCGATCTGGTAACGCTCCGTGTCGTCGGCGGGCACCGCGACGATCGCGACCTCGGGCTCCTGAGCGTCGTAGAGCTCGGGAGGAAACGGATAGAAGGCACGACAGAAGAGATGATCGCTGAGGAACCTTCCCAATCGGCCGCTGCGGTCCGGAACTTGCGAGACCATGGCCAGGCGCACCGACTCGAAGCCACCGGCTGCGAGGACGACGCTCCGCGCGTGGACGGTCAGGGATTGTCCGCTCTTGCGATCGTGGGCCAGCACCCCGTGCGCGCCCGTCTCATCGAAGACGACTTTTTCGACGAAGACCTCAGCGGCCAAGGCGAGCTTCCGCGGCTGCGCGGTCAGAAGGCCGCTCCGCAGCAGGGGGGCGAACGCGTTTCCTACCGTGCCTCCAACCCAGCCATCTCGCGTGGCACTCGTGTCGACGGCGAGTCGCCCGAGCTCGGCCGCCAAACCCGCGCGCCGAAGCAACCGACAGATCTCATGCCCGAGTGCTCCGCCGCCGTAGGTTG
>Ga0070706_100000259_pt1 | contig 64455 bp, 35 predicted proteins | sample KBSK5501metaG_FD_65476 | JGI IMG/M metagenome (GOLD analysis project Ga0070706, IMG submission 65476) | Corn, switchgrass and miscanthus rhizosphere microbial communities from Kellogg Biological Station, Michigan, USA - KBS K5-50-1 metaG | ecosystem: Host-associated > Plants > Roots >...
TTCGCGGGCTTGATAATTTGTCGTGCTTAGATACCTGGGGTTTCGCTCGCAAAGCCTCGCTCCACCCCAGGCTTTATGCTTACGCCTGCTCCGCAGGCTAAAACGGACTTCTCGGGCAAAGTTGGTTGAAGCTTAAAGAGGTAACCGTGACGCTAAGAGTTCCACCAGTGAGAGTTTATTTTCCAGACGAAGATCGTCAGACCATTCTTCGACAGATCGACGAGGCGCTGGTCAGCGGCCAACTCACACTCGGCCGGCACGTGCAACACTTCGAACGATGTTTCGCCGAGAAGATTGGCGCCCGTTTTGCGGTTGCGGTTAACAGCGGCACAAGTTCACTGGAAATTCCGCTGCGCATTTTCGACGTCCGCGGCAAGACCGTCTTAGTGCCGACGAACACTTTCTTTGCAACGGTGGCGGCGGTCATTCACGCGGGCGGCAAACCTCGATTCGTGGATACGGATCCGGCGACCTTGTCGATCAGTCTGAAAAATATCGAAGAACGCCTGAGTTCGGATACAGCGGGCGTGATCGTTGTGCACATCGCGGGAATTGTGACGCCAGAGATGTGGGCCATTCGAGGTTTTTGTAAGGAACGCGGGCTCTTTCTGCTGGAGGACGCGGCACACGCTCAAGGCTCTACCTTAGACGGTCGCTTTGCGGGAACGTTCGGCGACGTTGGTTCATTCTCGTTCTATCCGACCAAAGTGATGACCAGTGCTGAGGGCGGCATGATCGTGTCTATTCGTGAAGACATTCAGAACGAGGCGGTTATTTATCGCGATCAAGGCAAGGCCTCATTCCTGACCAATCTGCATACACGCGTGGGCTACAACTGGCGCCTAAGTGAACCACATGCGATCATCGGTCACTCCCAACTCAGTCGGCTTGAAGAGTTCATCACGGCGCGTAACGACATCGCGCGCCTTTATGATGAGGGGCTGAAAGATATTCCCGGCGTCTCTGCGTTCCCGTTACCTCACAGTTGCCGCTCAAATTACTACAAGTACGTCGTGTTGTTGGACCAGTCGGTTGATCGCGGCGCGCTTAAGGCGTTGCTGCGAGACGAGTATGGAGTCGGTTTAAGTGGCGAGGTCTACGAAACGCCGTGTCACCTTCAGCCGGTGTTTGCAGCGTATCGTGATGGTGACTTTCCTGTTGCCGAGGATCTTTGTCGTCGCCACATCTGTCTGCCGGTTTACGTCGGCATGACCGAGGAGGAAGCCCATTACGTGGTGTCGTCCCTGGCGAGAGCATTAGCCACAAAGAGGCACAAGAGGTGATTTCAGTTTGAGAGGAGACGCTTTATGAAGATTGCTGTCACTGGCGGTTCGGGCTTTATCGCGTCTCACGTAGTGGACCAGCTGCTGTCTGCGGGCCACGAAGTCGTGGCGATCGATCATCGGGTGCGCCCGCACCGCGACGACGTGCAGTTCGAGGATATTGACGTGCTGAGTTTGTCTGCACTGATACAGGCAACGGTAGGCTGCGATTTCATTTTCCACCTGGCCGCCGTCTCGAATGTGAACTATGCCCACAAGTATCCGGTGTACACGGTTGATCTCAATATCAACGGAACCGCAAACGTGTTGGAGGCCGCGCGCCTCAACGCCGTGGCGAGAGTGTTCTTTGCCAGCACTGTGTGGATCTACACGGGCACGCGCGGCAACGGCTCGCTCACCGAGGATGAGCCGTTTCACCTTCCCGACGCCGGTCACATTTATACCACTAGCAAGATCGCGTCGGAGATGATCATTCATAATTACTGGCAGCTTTACCGTCAGCCCTTCACCATTCTCCGCTACGGCATTCCTTATGGACCACGGATGCGCGAAGAACTTGTTATACCAATTTTCATTCGCAAGGCCTTGAAGGGAGAGCCGATTGTCATTCAAGGCGACGGCAGCCAGTATCGAAATTACGTTTACATCGAGGATTTGGCGCGTGCTCATCTGCTCGCTCTGAACAAGAAAGCGGAGAACCAGGTTTATAACCTTGAAGGCTCGCGCCGGATCTCGATCGCGGACATCGCCGAGACCATCAACCGCGTGCTTGGGGGCGGGGTCCAGATCCAATACGTTCCCGCGCGCCCCGGCGATTATGCCGGCAAAGAAGTCTCCGCGAGGAAGATCCGTGATGAGCTGGGATGGGAGCCCCGGATCGATTTCGAAGAAGGAATGGCGAGCACCATCGGATGGTTCAAAAACAAATACGGCAACGGGAGACTGAGCGAGGAGTTAGCTCTGGCGGCCGTGGTCTGATGTCATGCTGTCGAATGTCACATTGCCATTGATAGGGAGCGGGATGCTGGCGGTTGCCGGTGGTTTGGCCGGCTATTACGCCACTTACGCCGTGCGCTCGCAGTGGCTCGGCCACACAGAGTGGCATGGACGCCGCGACACTGGTGCAGTAGCGCTGACGTTCGACGACGGACCTTCGAGAGATACGGAGCGAATTCTCGATGTTCTCGGTGAGCACAACGTGACCGCTTCATTCTTCATGATTGGTCGTCAGGTCGAGAGCTTTCCGGGAATCGCTCAACGCGTGCTCGCTGAAGGTCACGAGGTTGGCAATCATTCGTATTCGCATCCGATCTATCTGTATCACCGCGCGTCCCTGACACATCAGGAACTGGAACGCGCGCAAGCTGTAATTTCAGAAACGACCGGCATTCGACCCAGATTCGCGCGTCCGCCATGCGGCGTTCGCACGCCCGCATACTTTGCCGCAACGCGGTCACTTGGACTGCGCACAGTGCAATGGGACGTGGCCGGATTTGATTGGAAACAACGAAGTGCCAAACAGATCGCCGGAGACGTGCTGCGTCGCGCACGTGCCGGATCGATCGTGCTGTTGCATGACGGTGATAGTGATGGAAAACGAGATCGGCGTGACACGGTTGCGGCCGTACCTTTGATTATCAAAGGTTTGCACGACAAGGACCTGCGCGTCGCGCCGCTAAATGACCTACTTAGTGGAGCCTAATGTGAACCTTCTCAGTTGCTCAGGTAGTTGATCCTGGAACACCACAGAGGCACCGAGAACATAGAAAAACAGCGAAACCGATATGACCAACTCGCAACGACCAAGGGCGGTACTTTTCCTGGATTTCGATGGCACGATTACGCGCCGCGACGTGGTGGACGTGATCCTCAAAACGTATGCAGATCCCAGATGGCTTCTTTACGAAGTCGCTTGGCGCGCGGGTCGAATGGGCTCGCGCGATTGCCTGCACGCTCAGATGTCGCTCGTGCGCGTAACGCGCCAACAACTCGACTCGCTACTCGATTCAATCGTGGTGGACGAAGGTTTGGTCGACCTGTTCGAAGTATGCGCCGTGTGGGAGATCCCGGTGCACATCATCAGCGACGGCTTTGACTACTGTCTCAATCGGATTCTCGGGCGCGCGCTAAACGGACACCGATCATTAATCAGCAGTGTGCACGCCAGTCATCTTGAGGTTGGCACACGTCCCTTGCGTATGCAGTTTCCCTACTTTCATGAGAGTTGCAGGCATGGTTGCGCTACGTGCAAACCAGAGGTCATGCGTCTTCTTAACCCGACGAATGCGCCGGCGATTTTCGTCGGCGACGGTTTGTCCGATCGGTATGCGGTTGAAAGTGCTGATCTCGTCTTTGCGAAAAAAGAATTGGCCCGCTACTGCCGCGCGAATTCGATTGCGCATACCGAGTACTACGATCTTGTCGATGTGGCCACGCACTTACAGTCGCTGATGAATTCCAAAGACAACAAGTCATAAATATGAGCACAGCAATTACTGATTTCAGATCCGCCGCCAGCGAAGAGGAGCTGCTTGAACTCGAGCAGAAGTATTGTTCGTGGGGAGACACGGTCCACTATCTTGATCCGCCGAAGTTCTTCGAGCGGGCGGAAGGGCATTACCTCTACGATCGTGAAGACACACCGTATCTCGACTTGCAGATGTGGTACTCGGCAGCGAGCTTTGGTTACGCGAATCCGCGTTTGAATCAGGCACTGAGGAATCAGGTAGACAAGTTGCCGCAACTCGCTTGCCAATATCTGCACGCGGAAAAAGTTGAGCTGGCCGCAGCGATCGGGCGATTGAACGCTTCGAAATTTGGCCTCGACGGACGGGTGCAATTCAACGTCGGCGGCGCGCAGGCGATTGAAGATTCACTCAAGATTGTCCGCAACTCAACCGGCAAAAGCCTGATGTTTGCCTTCATGGGCGGCTATCACGGACGCACACTGGGCGCTTCGGCAATCACTTCAAGTTATCGTTATCGGCGCCGCTTTGGTCACTTTTCAGATCGCGCGCACTTTGTTCCGTTTCCCTATTGCTTTCGCTGTCCTTACGGAAAGAAGCGTGAGACTTGCGAGTTGTACTGCGTGGATCAGTTCGCCAAAAACTTCGAAACGGAATACAAGTCTTTCTGGGATCCGAAAGCCGGCGAATCAGAGTTCGCAGCTTTTTATGTCGAACCTGTCCAGGCGACCGGTGGCTATGTCATTCCGCCTGCCGGGTACTTTCCTGCGCTGAAGAAGATCCTCGACGAACACAACATTTTGCTCGTCGATGACGAGATTCAGATGGGCTTTTATCGTGCCGGCAAATTTTGGGCCATCGAGAACTTCGACGTCGCACCAGACATCATCGTCTTCGGCAAAGCTCTGACGAACGGATTGAATCCGCTTTCTGGTCTCTGGGCTCGCGAGGAACTCATCGCGCCGGAAGTTTTTCCTCCCGGCTCGACACACTCAACCTTCTCTTCGAACCCGTTAGGAACCGCAGTGGCATGGGAAGTTGTTCGCATGATGGCGGAGGAGGATTTCGAGGGACTGACCCGACGCAAAGGCGCTTATTTTCTTACGCAGCTCAGGGAACTTCAGCGGCGTTATCCGAAAGTGATCGGTGATACCGACGGAATAGGCCTGGCCCTGCGTATGGAGATTTGCCGCGAAGATGGTTATGAGCCTGACCGGGATCTTACTGACCGCATGTTTGCCGAAGGAATGAAAGGCGATCTCGACGCGCGTGGACGAAAGGTCGGTCTGGTATTGGATGTGGGCGGCTATTACAAGAATGTCTTCACGTTGGCCCCATGTTTTGACATGACTGAGGAGGAGATCGACATTTCAGTCGAACTGCTTGAGCAACTGATTCGTCGCTGCGCGCCCGACCGATTGAGTCGTTGAAGCTATGCTGACGAAAGCTATCGAAGCCATTGAACGTGCATTGCTGATGCTGGAACCCCAGCGCAGCGTGAGACTAATCAACTTGTCGCCGCCATGGGCGGTGGAGAAGATACGACGCGCGCGCTTACAACGCACGTTGCGGCTCGCTGCCGAGCGTTCGCCTTTCTATCGTTTACAGTTCAGACAGCGCAACATCGATGTAGCGCGGATCGGGCATCCTTCACAACTGGGTGACTTCTACACGACCGGAGAAGACCTCCGGAGTTACGGCGCCCAGGCGTTTCTGACGGGCCGTCCAGACACTGCGTTTGAAACAACGGGAACGACTTCGCCCATTCCGAAACGCGTCTTCTTTTCCAACCATGAACTTGAAGAGATGGGAAGGTGTTCGGCCCTTGCGCTTTACCGGCTGGGACTCCGACCGGAGGATCGGGTGTTCAGCGCCTACGACTCGTCATTTTGGGTTTCGCCCGTGGTTCTGAAAATGGCAGTGCAGTTCCTGAAATGTTTTCATGTGGAAGCGGGAAAGATCCAACCACTGGAATTTTACGAACGCGCGCGGCCGTATCAACCGAATGTCATCTTTGGTGAGCCTTCGTGGTTGCTGCGCCTGACCGAAATTGCCAAACAGCGCGGCACGTGGGGAACGAAGTTCTTGTTCGGAGGCGGAGAGAACATGACGGAAGAGGCGCGCGAGTTTGTCGAAAACGTTTGGGCGGCGCCGCTTTATCTCACTTATGGTCAGACGGAATCATTCGGGACTCTCGGGGTCGAATGCCAATTTAAAGAGGGTTATCACCGGAACGATCTTTTCTTCTTCTTTGAAATTCCGGAAGTCGACGCCGAAGGGTATGGCGAACTGGTTTACACAACGCTCGGCCGTGATGTCATGCCGCTGATTCGATATCGGTCAAGTGATCTTACAAAGATTGTTGAAGATCCGTGTCCGTGTGGCTTTTTCGTCGGACGCCTGGCGAAGATTCGTGCACGTTGTGACGAGGTCGTGGTCTGTGGGATGGGCAACGTGGGACCGTGGGTCTTTGATGAGATCTTGCGCGATGTGAATGGTTCAGCTCCAGACTGGCAAGCTATCGTAAGACACGGCGAACAGCGAGACGTGGTCGAGTTGCATCTGGAAGCGGACAATCATGCCCATGCGGACGAATTGGAAGCAACCGTTCTGCGTCATCTACGTGACCGTTTTCCGGATTTCTGGAAAAACCATGAAATGAAGCTATACGACCTGCGCTTAACAACATCGCCGCCGGGAACCTTGCGGAACGGGCGCAAACTACGTCGCGTTGTGGATCAAAGACAGATGCAGGCGTCGCCTCGAAAGAACTCGTGAGGTTAACGAGAAATGAAAATTGATTTGGGCCAAGTGTCGCAGGAGGCGATGAGAACCCTTGCAATTGCATTCGCTTTAGTGGCGGTGATTCCAATAATTTCGTGCTCAACGGTCTCGCATATGATTGTTAACGAGACCAAGACGAACAAGAATTCCGCGGCAAACTCATCACCAGTAGCAAACCACAAGAATGTTCCACCTCCTGAATCGTTGATCGAGGCAGGAGAGTACGCGGAGAACATTTACGATCAGGCGAAAGCTAACGACTGGACGCGTGCTCAAGCGAGACTGGATCAACTCCGGGAGGCCGTTGCGAAGTTGCCGGCAGAGGCAAAAGGAAATCCCGACGCTCCCCAACTGTCGAGCACTATTCCTGCGCTTCAGAAGGCTGTGGGCCAAAAGGACCAACAAACGGCGATGAAAGAAGCCAACCAAATCACGCTCATGGTGGCTAACATGAGCGCACATTATAAAACCGTCTTTCCCGTGGAGATAACCAAACTTGATTACCTTGGTTGGGAGCTAGAGATCTGGGCTGCAGCTAACGACAGCGCGAAGTTGCAGCAGACTACCCAAATGCTGCGGCAGACGTGGAATGGGATTCGTCCGTCTGTCGAGGCGCATGGCGGTGTTGCCGAAGCGAAGAAGTTTGATGCACTGGTTGCCGAAGCGGAGAGCGCCAAATCATCTTCGGATTACGAGCGAGTCGCGAAGCGTCTGCTGGATGAAGTAGATAATCTTGAGAAGCTTTTCGAGAAATAGATTATGGCTGATTGATCTTCCGATGTAACCGAACTTGCAAGTCGTAAATCCTCTACCTCAAAACTCATACGCGCGTTAGAACTTCATTTCGAACACCCAAATAAATAAACAGTCACTGGACCTCGACTCGATAGTCTCCGCCGTAATTCACAAATTTCGCCACACTGCAGCACTGCGATTGCGTGACGCCGGCGCAGACGCCTTTACTCTAGCAGCGATCTTCGGTTGGTCTGACATTCTGATGGGCTGAGCCGTGGAAGCAATTGCAGTCCCGTCAACAGCGTGTGGAAGGCCGCGGTTCCGAACTCACGTGACAGCAGCGTGACAAGTGAAAAACCGCAAACACTCGGCTCGCCGTATCTCATTGAAAACATTGCTAGCGGGGGGATCGAACCGCCGACCTTGGGGTTATGAATCCTGAATCAGCCGCTGCATACAAAGCCTTCTACAGAATAAACCGCATTTTCAGCGGGGAAACAGTCGTTTGAGCAGAACATAACGCATGCTGCCGTACGTAGCGCACGGAAGATTACAGCAACTTTACAACAAAATTCAGAGTGGCCCGTTCTTGGAGCATTCGTTCCTTGAGATTCTTCATTCGCCAGCTTGGCCCTTCCTGACTCAAGAGGTTGTATTGACATCCATTACAGGACGAGGGTCTTCCTAACTCTGCAAGTAACGACTGCGCAAGACGCCTATGTGATGCAGTTCGTGTCCGGCAATGATGTAAGCCAACGCGCGAACGCTGACATCATTATCGTTTGCCTTTCCGTGTCGCAACCACTCCGTTTCATTTAATGGTCGAAACAGTTGAATCGTTGCTCGACGAAGAGTCGCGAACTCCTCCGCCATGTCGGCGAGGTTGCGACTATCAAAGTCTCCCTCGCGCACGTAATCGTCTTGTTCATACCCGGGCAGCGGAGTTTGGTCGTTCCGTGCAAAACGTAAGGCGCGATAACTGAAGATTCTCTCTGAGTCGATGAGATGGCCCAACAGTTCTTTCACGCTCCACTTGTCTGGAGCGTAGCGGAAGTTGGCCTTGTCGGAGGGAATAGTTCGCAGCAACGACAAGCTGTTTTCGATCTGTTGTTCCAGGGTTTGGATTATGTCGCCTTCAGCCACAAGCGTGACGTACTGTGAAAACTCGGGCGCGTGTTCGGTTGGGGCTGGTTTGGTGGCTGCTGCCTGACTCACGTTAAGACTCCTTTGAAAATAGATTTTGAGGAATTGCGAACTACTTTGAGAACTCCTTCGTCAAACAGATCATGATATCTTGGGATACTCGCCGACGAGAATTGCGATTGTAACAGAGCGGCCCGAGCGAAGGCGCTACCACTACGAGCGGATCGTTCACGGCAGCACGACATTCCGCAGAATCTTCCAATCGCCGTTGGCTTGACGCTGCCAGACGGTAAGAAAACGGCCGCCATTGATCGACAGTTTGCCGTCTTTGAGCAACCCGATTTCCCCATATCCCGATTCATAGGCGAGGTCATCGTCGACGATGAGTTTCTTCGAGTTAATTTTTGTCGAGCGTGCCAGACCAGAGCGTGCAAATCGATCGCGGTACATCTTCTCAATTTCCGTCCGGCCCTGAATGCAGGTGCCGTCGATCGTAATGAAAGACGCATCGTCAGTGTAGGGCACGGCAATCGTCGCAGCGTCGCTGGTCTTCATCGCGACGATGAACTCTGAGTTCGCTTTTTCAATCGCTCGATCGAGTTTAGGATCTCCCGAGTGGTGCGCGAGCAATTCGGCAGGAACTAGAGTTAGAAAGACGGCTGTCGCAATGCACAGTTTAAAGCGCAAATTTCCTCTTCATAATGTTACTCCTCCTGGGTAAAGCTTGGAGCGTGAGCGGGCTCTCGATCAAAAGCAATGCGGACAGGATCAAACTCCAGCAGTTCATCGCAGAGACACTCGCGCCACCGGTGTTGATGGCCCACCCGGCGCAAACGAAAGTACACCGCTCGACGCACCCTCTCACTCTCATAATTGCCACCGATGTTATGGCCGAGAAGGTAATGCGCCAAAATCAAATCACCAGGCCGACCCAAAACTTGGGTCGGCTCCGGTAATCCGATCTTCGGATAGCCCTTATACTCCAGGAACGCTTCTGGCCCTCGCTCTCGAAAGAACGCCGCATGGGTCCGATGTGTTCCTGGCCACACCCACAGGTTTCCAGAGTTTTCGACGCTCTGCTCCGTCATGAGGACCCCAGCAAGCATCGTAAATGTCCCCGGGACCTGTTCGCCCTCCTGGTAGCCGTCTAAGTGATGGCCACCAGGGCGATGAGAGAACGGAGGGATATTCAGCGCCACCTGCACCTGATTGAACGCAATCTCAATTTTGCCCGGTTCGATGAGTGACTGGGCCAGACTGCGGACCGGTGTGTCGTAGAACAGCGCCGGCAGTGGACCACCCTCCAGAGTCGAAAGCCAGTAGAAGTGGTTTCCTACATGATCTTCCGGCGGTGGCTGCTCGTCAATGAGGCTATCGATCGTCGTGGACGCCGCCGCAAGAACGGAGGCAGGTATAATATTTCGAATTATGACATATCCGCGGATGCCGAACTCTTGTAGTTCTGCGTGAGACAGCTTCAACATAGACACCTTCTTTCTTCCCGTGCGTATAGCTCGCGCTTGAGCGGTTCGCAAAGCTACTTCACATGAGGCCCGATGATGGCGAGTCCGCTCAAAGCGCAGTTATGCTGCGCCGACTCGATGCCGCTCGGGCTCTGCGGGTTAAGATTTGGTGCTATATCAACATCAACGCTGGCTCCTTGCAGCTAGTATCCACGAAAAGCTGGACGAAAGATCGACAATCGACTAGCAGAGATATTACATCTTGTCATCATAGTAAACCCAAGATTCAAGCGAGTAAGCAGCGAGGTGATATCATGAGACACCGGTTAAAGAGGGAGAGCGAGCAATGATCACTGTCGCTAATAGGATTTACGTTGCCAGGGAATATTTTGAGGCCTTCGAAGAAAGGTTTCGTGCGCGAGCGGGACTTGTGGATCAAATGCCTGGCTTCATTTCTAACCAAGTGCTGCGCCCGGTTAATGAAGGCGACCCGTATATCGTCTTTACCATTTGGAATAGCCGGCAGGACTTCCTCAACTGGGTACGCTCAGATGCGTTCTTGAAAGGACACGCTCAGTCCGGAACGATGCCAAAAGAAGCTTTTGTTAAGTCGAATGTACTGGAGATGCATGAGGTGGTCCAGGATTCGAGTCGTCCTGATTTACCAGTGGAGCCACATGGTGGTCCGTTCAAGATGCATTAGGTCTTATCTATTGAGATACATTCTCGCTGACACCGAAACGCGCATTGCAATCCAAAATTATTCAAGTCGCCGGCCTCGGATTCACGATCGCATACGCTGCGTTCATCGTGTGGATCTATGCCACGGAACCACGCACCTTCAAGGAGGTGACAACCAGTGCTGAGGTGGCCGCAGGCACTTACGAGATCAACCAGGAAAACTTCAACTCAGCTCTCAGCCTTTTCCGGCGCGAGCAGTTTCGTGCGGCTCGCGACGAATGGCAGCGCGCAGATCCGGCGCAGCGAGATGCCCGCACACAGTTCTACATAGCGTATTCGTTTTACCGCGAGGGTTGGGGCCGCCTTTATTTTGATCAGGAGTTATTCAAGCAAGGTGTGGAGGCAGTGAATCGAGCAATCGCACTGTCGCCAGCCGGCCCGCTGACGATCGACGATCCGGACTTGCATATGCATGCTGCGGCGGAGTTAAAGGCCGAACTTGAACAAGGATTAGAACGCAACTGGAGTGACGTTAATCCGCTCAAGGTCCTGCGAACAAGGAAGTGAGGGAGTTGACTACTACTGACACCAATGCGGTAGCTAATCGTTCCACAAACCGCGCGCTGGTGGACTTTGTCGTACTACCATTTCTTTTTCTGACAGTAGCGCTTCTGGGCGGTCTCCGAATCGGTGCAGAGAGTCGAACGTTCATTTTTATTGCGCCGCCCCTGGTTACGCTCTTACTCGCCGTTCTATTGATGCTGCTCCTCGTCCGCGGTGGTCTACTCAGATTTCATCAATGGGTTAGCAGCGACCTTCCGCCTCTCACAAACGTTGCCCATATCTGGATGTTCATCACAATCTTCTTCGCCTCCGCACAAGCTTTTAACTCTGTATTACCTGAACGCGGTCTTCTCCACTGGCTGTTTTCGTTCTGTTTTCTTTGGACGCTCTGGAACAATCAGTTTTCGTCATTCGACGCGCGCAGACTCTTGCGCAGCCTTGCGATACTGTTCGGGACAGCTTTTGTCCTCAAGCATTTGCTACTGGCAAGTTTGTATAGTCCTGAAGGCGGTTGGCTCAAGCGAATGGTGGGAACGTTATTGCAAGGCGTCGCGATCGGAACACTCGACGCACCCACCTTTGCACCAGTCACCGGCTACATCGCTTTCTTAACATTGTCGCTCTACGTAGCGGGACTGATCCTGTTGGCATTTGCAGTCAATGGCAAGACCGGGATGGTCAGTCACACGCTCGTGGATGAGTATCGACAACTATCTGTTGCTGAGCGACAGGCCATACGCGAAGCAATTTTGGATGACCCAGGTGACTAGGGACTCAAGCAGAAATTTTAAAGCTCTCGCAACTGCTTTGGCCCCAGATACTCATCGCGTTGTTGTAAAGTTGCTGTAATTCTGATTCGGCTTCATTGCTGACAGTGCAATAGTAAGAGACTGGCCTTGGGGTTAGAACCCCCAAAGCTTGGAGACGCAAAGCGGTAAGTTATTGATTCTATGGTAGGGGGGGCGGGATCGCACCGCCGACCTTGGGGTTATGAATCATAATTCAACCGCTGCATATCAGGCCTTCCAAAGAATAACCGTTCATTTTCCACGGAAAAGCAGTCGTTTGAGCAGAACTTAACGCACTGCAACGCATAAAGCGCAAGGAAGATTACAGCAACTTTACAACAAATCTCTCGGCTCTGTCCGTGCGGGTATCCAAGCGGATCCGGTTAGGCCTCGGTACGTTTGTCGTCGTTCACCTCCTTTTGCTGTCGCCAAAATGTATCGCATGGGCGACCAATTAAGTTTTAACTCCGCGCGCCTCACTCTGCGCGGGCGAAACTCATGTCAGAAAGACTTGTCAAACTTGAGCATGAGTCTCCTGGAGTTGCAGTCATCGAGGACACGCTTTCCAGCAAACCACTCAACTAATTGCCGCGCTCGAACCAATGTACTTACACTGATGTGTCATCCAAATTTCGTCTTGCAGATCCGCTGACGCGTCAATATAATCTCGTCGCCCAAAGATAACTTACCCGACTAAAAAGCTCTGAACCTTTACGGTCAGAGGTCTCCCCTTTCAATTAATCGTCAGACGGTTCTCTTATCATCGACACCCAGCGATTGATGAAATTGCTCGGCTGACGTGCCGCATTAAGCCCAGTCATACACCTCCCTAACACGATGGAATGTAACCTCTGAATGCAGTTCAGCAGGGGTCAAATGCAGTACCAGACCAGCTTGGAACTTGAGCCCTTTATTGAAGCGGCCGGCAGGCCCGCAACTCTGCCCACAACTTTGATCCAGATGTTGGACCAACGTGCTATTCAGCAGCCGGACGAACTGGACTATACCTTTCTGCTCGACGGAGAAACACGCGAACTTCATTTGACCTATGGGGAGTTAGAGCGGCGTGCTCGGGCAATCGCCGCAGCCGAACTTTGAAAGTGAACGGATGCAATAATTTGTATGCGTGCAGTGAACGCTTTTTATGAGACTCTAACTTGAATGGAGACAAGGTATGACCAGCGTATACCAGGATGTGCGCTATAGCCTGCGCATGCTGCTAAAGCATAAAGGGTTTACGGTGGTTTCCACACTGACGCTGGCACTGGGTATCGGCATTAACACAGCAATGTTCAGTGTGCTGAATACGTTTCTATTTGGCTCGCTGCCATACCCGCAGTCCGAACGATTGGTACGAATATGGCGCACTTCTCTAATCTCTCAAAGTTGGCCTCATTCAGCAGCAAATTTCTTTGACCAGCATGTCCAGAATACGGTTTTTGAGAAGATGGCCGCGTACAACTTTGTCAGCCGTAATCTCACCGAACCGCAGCAAACGGCGGAACGTGTGCTCAGCCTCGCGGCAACCGCCGATTTCTTTCCACTACTGGGCGTTCCACCAGCGCACGGCCGTGTATTCAAACCCGAAGAGTTCGAGCGGGGCGCTGATAACGTGATCGTTTTGAGCGATCATTTTTGGACGCGCCGTTTCGGAAGCGACCCAAACGTCGTGGGACGAAGAATTCAGCTCGACGGAAAAACTGTGGAGGTAGTCGGCGTGATGCCCCCCGGATTCGAACATCCGATCCTCTGGGGGCCGATCGACATCTGGCAGCCGCTGACGTTTACTCCAGAAAGGAAAACGAATCGCGGCAACAATTATCTCTCTTCATTCGGCCGATTGAAGCCCGGCGTCCCAATCCAGCAGGCCGAGCAAAGCATGATTGCTCTGGCGGCTAATATCGACAAGCAAAACCCATCATACGGAGGCGAGAGCCTGCGGCTCGAGCCGCTTCAACGATCTATGTCTGACAGTATCCGCAGAACTGTCATGTGGTTCGCATTCGGACTTGCGGGTTTTGTGTTGCTGATCGCGTGCGCAAACCTGGCTAACCTTCAGCTCGTTCGCACGGCGGCACGGTCGCGCGAACTGGCTGTGCGCGCCGCCCTCGGTGCGGGTCGGCGGCGACTGCTGCGACATTCGTTTACCGAGAGCATCCTTGTCGCTTTGATCGGAGGAATAATCAGTCTACTCATTGCTCTTGGCGCCGTTCGTTTCATCAGTGTTCGCCTGTTCACGGACTTGCCTGGAGCGAGTTTGCAACTCGACTACAAAGTGTTCGGCTTTGCATTGTTGTGCTCACTGCTGACGGGAGTGTTATTTGGGACAGTTCCTGCGTGGTTAGCATCGCGAGCGGATGTGAACCTCGCGCTGCGAGAGAACTCGCGTGGATCCACAGCCGGCCAATCTCAGCACCGGTTGCGACACATGCTCATTATCGGCGAAGTAGCGTTTGCTATGGTATTGCTTGCAGGAGCGGGATTGTTTCTGCGCGGCTTGCAGCACTTCATCAATTCAGATCCGGGCTGGCGGGTGGATGGGCTGGTAACGGCGCAGATGAGCCTTCGAGGAGAGAAATACGCCAATGAGAAGCAACGTGTTGTTTTCCTGGCGGAGCTGGAAAATCGTCTCCGCACGCTGCCTGGTGTACAGCAGGTTGCAATTGGCAGTTCGCATCTGGTGTCTGGTTTTAACAGAGGTGGTGCGTTTCTGGTTGAGGGTCGACCCGAGCCTCCGCCGGGTAAGTATCCGGAAACATTTGTCGAACCGGTAAGTAGCGATTACTTCGAGACCCTGGGTGCTCATTTGCGACAGGGCCGTACCTTCAACGCAACGGATACGGCCGAGCACCCTAAGGTCGTTATCATCAATGAAACGACCGCGCATACCTTTTGGCCCAACGAAAGTCCCATCGGAAAGCGCGTAAGTAGTATTGGTCCACCAAATGATCTTTACGAAATCGTCGGCGTAGTTAATGACCTCGCCTTTCCGGGTAGCCTGGGAGAACCATACACCCGGTTTGAAGCGTTTGTGCCTGTGACGCAAGCTGCTCCCGTCTATCTCACGATTGTTCTGCGCAGTTCCTCGACTTCGGAAACGATCGCTAACAGTCTGCCCAACTCGATTGCCGGGTTAGATCCCGATTTACCGGTTTACCGGATTCGCACCGCTCGAGCTGCAGTCGATGATGGCCTCGGGAGTATCTCACTGCTGGGGAGCCTGCTGGGAGCGTTTGCAACGATTGGTGTAATGCTGGCGGCAATTGGAATCTACGGAGTCGTGTCATATACGGTGGTCCAACGCACTGGTGAGCTCGGAATTCGAATGGCGCTTGGAGCACAATCTCGCGATGTTCTGTGGTTGGTTTTGGGCAAAGGCGCCGTGCTGGTCGTGATTGGAGCCTTCCTGGGGGCCGTAGGTGCCTACGCTGTATCGAAACTACTGATTTCGCTCATTCCATCATTGCCAACACGCGATCCACTGATTATGCCGATAGCGACTCTTGCTCTCGTTGCAGTGGCGCTGGTGGCTTGTTACATCCCGGCGCGGCGAGCAACGCGAGTCGATCCGCTGGTGGCGCTGAGATCGGAGTGAGATTAACACTGGAAAGTATTTTTGTTACCGTGGTGCTTTCTAAATCCCACAATCCTTACCTCGTCCTCATGTTTGCTCTGATCACAGTTCTGTTTAGCGGCGGGAATCATGGGAGAGCCATGCCTCAGAGCAACGCTGAGGGATTGGATTGGCCTGCCTATGGTCGCGATGTCGGCGGATCGCACTATTCACCACTTATCCAGATCAATCGGGATAATGTGAAACAGCTCAGGGCCGTCTGGACATACCGCACGGGACACGTCGCCGAAGCCGATCGAGCGGCGGAAACGATCCAGTTTGAGGCGACGCCAATCATGGTTGCCGGCACGCTCTACCTGAGCACACCCTTCAATCGTGTCATTGCTCTCGACCCACAGACGGGAACAGAACGCTGGATCTTCGATCCGAAGCTCGACCTTTCAATCCCGTATGCAGAGGGATTCACTTCGCGTGGCGTCTCGACCTGGCTTGACCGAACGCGCGCCGCGGACGAACCGTGCCGCCGCCGGATTTTCGTCGCGACAAACGACGGCCGTCTCATAGCACTCGATAGCGTAACCGGCAAGACTTGCGCCGACTTCGGAAAAGACGGCCAGATCGAGTTGACTCGTGGCGTAGGCTCATTCCGACCTGGCGAGTACCATTTCACCTCGCCGCCCGCCATCGCAGGCGACCTTGTCGTTGTGGGTTCCACGATCGATGACGCCCTTCGCGCCGATGCGCCGAGTGGTGTTGTACGCGCTTTCGACGCGCGCACCGGAATACAGCGCTGGAGTTGGAATCCGATCCCGCGTGAGCAAACAGATCCCGCATGGAAAACCTGGAAGGCCGGGAGCGCCGCTCGCACCGGCGCTGCCAACGTGTGGTCCGTGATATCTGTTGACGCCAAGCGCAACTTAATTTTTCTACCTACCAGTTGTCCGAGTCCGGATTTTTATGGCGGCGAACGGCGTGGGGATAATCTCTATTCAAATTCGGTGGTCGCACTGCATGCGTCGACCGGAAAAGTAGCCTGGTACTTTCAGGTGGTCCATCACGATGTCTGGGATTACGACGTACCGGCGCAGCCGGTGTTGATAAATGTTCGGCGGGGTCGTAGTGAGATTCCTGCCGTGGTCGTGGCGACGAAGATGGGCCATATCTTTGTGCTCAATCGTGAAACAGGGAAGCAACTATTCCCAGTTGAGGAGAGGTCCGTGCCGCAGGGCGCTGCCCCGGGGGAAGAGCTTTCACCAACACAACCTTTCCCGGTCCTTCCGCCTCCGCTCGATCCAGAGACGCTTACAGCCAAAGATGTCTGGGGCATTACAGAAGAGGATCGCCGCTGGTGTCGCGAACGCATCCAATCGCTGCGCTCAGAAGGAATTTTCACGCCGCCTAGTCTGCAAGGCTCTGTCATTTATCCTGGAAATATCGGCGGTGTGGCCTGGGGCGGTGTCTCCGTCGATCCGCAGCACTCGATCGTAATCGCAAACACCAATCGGTTTCCATTCATCATCACGCTCATTCCGCGTGACCGCTACGCTGCGGAGAAGAAGGCAAATCCGAACGCCGACATCGCGGCTCAGACAGGAACGCCTTACGCGATGCGTCGAGATATTTTGCGAACGCGTAAAGGAGTTCTATGCAATCCCCCGCCGTGGGGCGTGCTCAGCGCCGTTGACCTGTCGAGTGGAAAAGTGCGCTGGCAAGTGCCATTAGGGACGATTCCGAGATTAGCTCAAGTACCTGGTTCGTCCGCGTGGGGTTCGCCAAACCTTGGCGGCTCAATCGTCACGGCGGGCGGACTTGTCTTCATCGCCGCGACGATGGATCAATACCTCCGCGCCTTCGACATAGAAACCGGCGAGGAGTTGTGGAAAGGCGCGCTGCCTGCAGGAGGGCAGGCAACGCCGATGACCTACCGGGGCAAGGACGGAAAGCAGTACGTCGTGATTGCGGCTGGAGGCCACGGCAGGCTCGGCACAACTCTCGGTGATTACGTTATCGCCTTCGCCCTGCCCTAATAGCATGCCTGGTTGATTATCTATCCATGGGATTACACAGATTGTTTGTTGAATACTTAGTTTGTTGCGAGTATATTTTGCGTCTCAGCCCATTGAGAATTATCGCGCGCCAGCCCAGCCGGCTTGCCTCCAATGCCGGAATACAACCTCCCGACAGGACAAGCTAAAAGAAAGGAGCACTTCAATGTTTAAGGTTCACCGCATTGTCAAAGGCATAACTGTGACTATGCTGGCCGCGTTAACGTTCATCATGATTGTTTGGGCTCACGGAAGGTCCGCGCCTCAACCACCGCGAGGAGAGACGAATTCAGTGAAGGCTGTTCAACTCAGGATCACATTTGGCGGCCACTGGGCCAATGTAACCGAGATCGAGGGTGGCGCGTTTACAGTGGAGCGGGAGGGGAAGAAGCTTGCGATCACGCCCTACATCCGCGACGAGGGCAAGGTCGAGTTGCGGGTCTTCAAGGCGGTTCAGAACGATGGCAAAGAAACGATGGAGGCTGTAGGCACCCTTCTGGTTGGCAAGGGGCTGACAAAGTTCGAAGGGAACGGGCTTGTGTTGGGCGTGCAGGTGCTGAACGCCAACAAGACGCTCTCGTCTGATCTGCTCGCCGCGTCGGGCGTGACCTGCTGCGCGAGAGCGTGTGATGGGACGCTGTTCTGCGGCGTGTGCGTCTGCACGGACTGCTCGCGTTGCGGGCCCGGCTGGTGTGACTGCCCGCAACCACCGCCTCCTAACGTAGATTGAAGCACTGGCTACAGGCGGGGACCAGGCAGTGAGGAAGGCTTGGGCCTTGTCTCAAAGTCAGGCGTTGCACTTGGAGGAGGTCAGTACCGGGAGCGGTAGCGACCGGGTCGCTGATCAATATGCGATATTGCTATTGATTTTGGATCCGGATGGTTGACCCACCCGTACCGCAGATGGTACTGACTGCTTCCAAGTGCGAACAAAATGAAGATGGCGACGATTGTCTTCATGCCGTTTCACTGGGCATCGGATTTGAATCCGACTTTCGCCCTCGCTCGAAAGCTGCGCAACCGTGGTCACCACCTATATTACTTCGGCATCCCCGACATCGCCGAGCGCATTCGTTCTCAAGGTTTCGATTTCACTCCCGTCTTCAGTCGCGCTTTTCCCGAAGGCACGCTAGCGAAGCAGTATGAGAGTGAGGCGCAGGGCAAGCGTTACGGCATCACCGAATTCAGAGACAGATTTCGAGGGACGTGCGAGCTTTTGCGCGAAGGCGAATTAGACCGCGCCACACGCCACCTGCACCCCGACCTCTTGCTCGCTTCCAGCGGCACGCCGTGGGTCGGAATTGCGGCCTACAAGACTGGCGTCCCGATCATCACTTTTTCCAGCACCTTGATTTCTGTCGAGGACTCAGCGGTTCCTCCGTTCAACACAAACTTGATTCCTGAGGATCATGCCGATCCCGCGACTCACGTCGCGTGCGCTGGAATAAACTGACGGAGAACGTCTAATGAAGTACACAGACATCATGAGCATGGTCGGGCAAACACCGCACCTGGGGGTGCGCTCGGCAGAGACTCCAGCCGCGCGCATCCATGTCAAGCTCGAAGGATACAACCCAACAGGCAGCGTCAAAGATCGCGCCTGCTTGAATATGATTCGAACTCTGGAACGCGAGGGACAGCTTCGTCTGCCAGTGACGCTCCTCGATGCATCGAGCGGCAACATGGCGTGCGCGATCTCATTGTTTGCCAAATTGTACGGCTTTCCAGCCACCGTTATCGTTACCTCAAAAATAACCGCGGACAAAAGAAACTTCCTCCAGTACTTCGGCGCTGAAGTGATCCAGATAGGCGACTTCACGATCGAAGGCAACAGGTATTGCCGCGAGGTGTTGCTGCAACGCGAGCCGGGCAAGTATCTCTTCCTGGATCAATTGCACAACTGGAGTAACCCGCAGGCTTACTACGAATCGATTGGACCAGAGATCCTCGCCGATTTTCCGGACGTCGCGATGGTCGTCGGCTCGCTTGGGTCGGGCGGGACGATGAATGGTACGGGGCGATTCCTCAAAGGAAAAAAGCGAGGCATTAAGATCCTGACTGTCGAAGCCGCGCGAGGCACCAAACTTCCCGGCACCGGATCGTTTGATGAAGGTGACTACGTCACGCCTTTTATTCAGAGTGCGCGAGACGAGGGTGTCTTTGATCACATGGTGAAAGTTACGGAGCAGGACGCTGTGCGTCGCACCGCGCAGTTGAGAGAGCAGGGAATCTTTTGTGGTCTTCAGACCGGTGGCGTACTGCACGCAGCGATTATTACGATTAACAAGTTCAAGATCGAGGGCGACGTGGTGATCGTGTCAGGCGATACCGGCTGGAAGAACATGGAGAGGCTGCTTCACCTGCGGATCTGAGCCTCAAAAAGGGACAAAAGACACAAAGATATTCAAATGGAAGCTGGAAAGAAGCAATACGTCCTGGTAATTCCTGACGGTGCGGCGGACGTATATCGTAACAACGGCCGATCCCCTTTCGCGCTCGCAGACACCACGTACATGGACTTCATCGCGCGCGAGGGTGTCTGCGGCCTGATGCAAACACTTTACGATGACCTGCCGAAGGAAAGCATGGTCGCGCAGATGGGAATGCTTTGTTGGGACCCCCACCTCTACTACCCATGCGGTCGCGCTTCATGTGAGTTGCTCGCGCTCGAAGGAGTGCAACTCAACGAAGGCGACATTGCTTTCAGGGCCAACCTGGTGCGTATGGAAGGAAGCGTTCTCGCCAGTTATAACGCTGACTATATTTATTCCTCGCAAGCACGTCTTTTGGTCGATCGTGTCAACGAGATGCTCCGAAGTGAGTTCCCAGCCTTCGAGCTCTACCACAACTCGGATTTCCGCAACACGCTAGTGATGCGTCAAGCGCAGATCGATCCACGTGACTTGATCTGTCCGGAGCCACACGAGAGCCATGGTATTGAGTTTGATTCGGCGCGCCTGCTCACCGGACGGAACGATAAAGGATGCCGCGTAGCGGAGCAGATCAATAACTACCTGCAATGCGTAGCCGCGGTCCTGGAAGACGAGGTGGGAAACATGCTCTTTCCGTGGAGTGCTTCAGGAGTACTGAACCTGCCGCCTTTCGCGGAAGTGAGCGGCTTCAGCGGACGAACCGCAATCGTCGGCTGCATGGATTTTCTCCATGGCATCGCGAAGGCGGGCCGCATCGACTCGTTCAAGGTTGGCAACGGACGGCCGGACACCGACTACGAGAGCAAGGGCACGAAGGTGGTTGAGTTGCTTCGCGGCGGCTACGAGTTTGTCGTCTGTCATATCAACGCACCCGATGAGGCCGCGCACATGGGAGACGTGGCTGGCAAGATCAAGTCAATTGAGATGATTGATCGATTCGTCGTGAGCAGAATTGTTAACTACTTCCGCGTTCACCCGGAACAGCTAGGCAGTGTGATGATCGTACCGGATCACTATACCAATCTGCCTGAACATGTCTCAGGACAGAGACGTGCAGATATCCATTCAATACAACCCGTTCCTTTTGCGCTCTGGAATGGACGCGAGCGCGATAGTGTGCGGAGTTATTGCGAGGATACTGCGTGCTCAGGCAAGTATGCTTCACCGCCTATAAGTCACCTCGACCTAACAACAGTTCTCGGTGTGAGCCAGCTACGTACGAGACAGTCTGCTCGTAACGCCAAAATCTAATTCTTCATCATGAAAACGAACACGGAAACCTCAAAGATCAATACTTCCTGCCCCGTCAACTCACATAACGAGTGGGACCTACTCGAAGAAGTGATTGTCGGCGTCGTTGATGGCGCCACATTCCCTCCTTATCACATCACCTTGGAAGCAACCATGCCACACGATCAGCTCGGGCGCTTTCGAGAAAATGCCGGTAAAGCGATGCATATCGACGCTACCTTAGCACCTCTGGCGCCAGGTAAGCTGCTCATCAATCCGGAGCGCGTCCGCGAAGTGCCGAAGGTATTCAAGGGCTGGGATGTTTTCCGCGCTCCCAAACCGATCATGCCGCCCGAGCACACGCTCTACATGACCAGCAAGTGGATCAACATGAACATTCTCATGCTCGATGAAAAGCGGGTCATTGTTGAGCGTCAGGATGAGCCAATGATTACGATGTTAAAGAATTGGGGCTTCACGCCGATTCTCTGCAGTTTTCGAAACTTCAATAGCTTTGGTGGATCTTTCCATTGCGCAACGTTGGATGTTCGGCGTCGTGGAAAGCTGGAGCGCTACCTGCTGGACGACCAGTCATAAAGGAAGAGATTATTGGTAAGGCTGATAAACAATTAGTACCAAGAGGCACAATGAACAAATATGGCGACGATAGTCTTCATGCCATTTCACTGGGCGTCGGATTTGAATCCGACTTTCGCTCTTGCCAGGAAACTGCGCAATCGTGGGCATCATGTGCATTACCTGTGCATCCCTGACACTGAGCCGCGCATTCGTTCTCAAGGCTTCGATTTCACTCCCATTTTTAGTCGCGCCTTTCCCGAAGGCACGCTGGCCAACCAGTCTGAGAGTGAAGCGCAGGGCAAGCGGTACGGTTTGGCCGAATTCAGAGATCGCTTTCAAGGGACGTGCGAGCTTTTGCGCGAAGGTGAATTAGATCGCGCCATACGTCACCTCCAGCCGGATCTCTTACTCACTTCGAGCGGCACGCCCTGGGTCGGAATCGCCGCCTGCCAGACTGGAATTCCAGTCATCGCTTTTTCGAGCACCTTGATCTCGGTCGAAGACTCGGCGGTTCCTCCCTTCAAAACAGATTTGATTCCCAAACACACCTTGCTCTCGCGGCTGCGGACATGGTTCGAGTGGAGAAAATTGTTCTTGTATCGTCGTCTCTATTCCGGAGACTGGAACATTTCCGCAGACCTGAAGAAGCTCGCGCGCCATTTCGGTTACCCGGTGAGCAAAATCGATTTTCGCGTCGAGACCTGGCCTCGGCTGCTGCTGCCGGAATTGGTGTTTTTCCCGGAACAATTGGACTTCCCTCGACCACGAAAACCCGAAGGAGCGTTTTTCATCGAAGCGTCTGTTGACATCGAGAGAAGAGATGGCGACTTCCCTTGGGATCGCGTCGACGAGCATAAACCGCTCATCTACTGTACCCTCGGCAGTCTATTGCCCTTCAAGTTTCCTGCACGAGCTTCACGATTCTTTCAGATGTTTATGGACGCGATGGCCCCAAGGCCGGCTTTGCAAGGCGTCGTTACGATTGGTAATTACTTGAAGCCCGAAGAATTTAACTGTCCCGATAACGTGTTCATCACGTCTGTGGCGCCGCAAGTGGAAGTGCTGAAGAGAGCATCACTAATGCTCTCTCATGCAGGAGTTACTGGCGTTAAAGAGAGCGCGTTTATGGGAGTACCAATGCTGCTCATGCCCGTCTATTATGATGAATTTGGCAATGCCGCGCGCGTTGTCTATCACGGGTTGGGTGCGCGTTTGCGGCTCAAGGAGGTGTCGGCGCTTGAGCTGGGTCGTTTGATCGACAGAGTGCTCGGAGATTCTTCCTACTCGGCGCGGGCAAAACTCATGTCGGAGAAACTTCGCAATCTCGAGCAACAGTCCCCGGGGGTCTCAATCATCGAGGACATGCTTCGCCACAAAGATGCACAAAAGGACAAAAACTAACCTTTTGAGTCTTTGGTGCCATCAATCAGTCTTTTGGCGAGTTCTCTTAACTGCTCGGCCAGTCGCGTCAATTGCTCTGAGCCGAGGAGGACGTATTGCAGATCTTGCACGGATGGAGTGAGCGCCCGGCCCATCGAAGCATCCCAGAGCGGAAACACCAGACTGCTTTTGTCGTCCTTCTTGAACGCCGTCTGCGTTAAAGTCGCGAGTTCGCGAAGGCAATTCCAGAGTTGGAATTGTAAGTAGTCCTGCTCAGAGAGTGGAGTAAACGTCAACGTTCCGAATGCTTCGTAGCCTGCGCCACCTTCAATCTCGACCGTCACAGTCACTGGCGTGGGTGAAGAAGGCATTACAGCTTCGAACACCGGCTGATCGAGCGGCAACTTCGCAACAGCGTCGCCGCCGGAAATGGTCCACTTGTACTTGAGACTCTCCTGATTGGGGAGTCCGGTTGCGTCAACTTGAAACTTGATGTCAGCGCGGACTACAGAGGCGCCGTCGCCACTAGAGAGTGGCCCAACAATACGAACTGCGTGTGCCTTGAGTCGATTGAGAACGTTTTGCGTGATCTTAGCCACGTGTGTGTTGGTCGTGAGCACCCGCGTCCAATCGGTGGTTGCAGCGGTAAAGACGATTCCGCCGCGGGTGTAGAGACCCGTCGTCGCCGCATGAGGTCCTTGATTCTGATTCTCCCTCGCTTCGAATTGCCATCCCCCATCCACTAATTCGCCAAAACCCAAAATGACAAAGTCTGACGGCGTGCCGTCTGCGCCGGTAGGAACAGGAAAGCCGTGATTATCGCGCGTGAAGAGCGCGCCGTCGCATTCGTAACCGACCAGATGTTCGCCAGCACCAAAAACGTCTCCGTTGCGGAGGCCGGTTCCTTCATACACCCAATGATCGGCGTTCTGCACTGTGTAACCCACGGCGTCGCGCTCACCTGTCCACCATCCTCCTGCGTTGCGGTAACTAACTCCGGTAAGTGAATTTTCTGGATTCCTTTTCCACGTGTTGAAATCACGAATGAACGCTGTCGGGTGAAGTTCGTCATCAGCACACTTGGTGGAATCACAAAATTCGATATGCCACCAGCATGTATTGCCGCTGAAAAAAGCTACGTTGCCGCCTTGACGAATGAATGTTTCGACCTGCGCGCGCATTTGGTCGCTCCAGTACTCATCATGACCAACGCTGAGCAAAAGTCGATAAGGCTCGAGGAGATCACGCTCCTCGTGCAGATCGAGGTCGGTACAGTAATCCACCTGATAACCATTTTTTTCCAGCCAGGCGATGAAGGGAACGTCCCAGTGTGCGAATGTCTGGCGCGGCGATCCTTCATCGTAAGGATCAAAACTGTTCGGAAGATTGTTGCCGACCGCGAAATGAGGAATCGCGCTACCCGTTCCGCCGCCCGGCCGATGAATGCTGACCTTATTGACTCTCGTTTTCGTGATCGGGTCTGTGAACCACTCCCCCACGTAGAGGTTGCCACCGCCCGCGAAGTTGTACGCGTGATAAGTTGTCAGCGACAGCTTGTAAAGAATCTGCGCGTTTTGTCCTGGCGAACTGCTCTTCACCACAAACAGCGCCTTCGCATTTCGACCGTCTGCGCTGACCTCTTCGCTATTGGCAATTGGTTCACCTTGTTGATCCGTTTCGACCAAATTGGCAATGTAGGCGCCGCTGGGCCAATCATTCGGAATCGGAAAATCGTAACCGGGCCAGCCCCAGTCGTCGTGATGGCGGAGTTGTGCGAAGTGATAACCGATTTGCGCATCGAGACTTCCCATCTTAACGAGTTCAGCGCCTTGCCTATAGAAGTCAACACGAAAACTCTTGTGTGGGTTGTCGGTCGAGACATGAAGCCTGAGCTTCTCTTCAGGACGTAAGGCGGGCCGATCAGGATAGCCTTGTATCATTGAAGTCTCTCCCTCGCGTTCATCCACAGCTTACACAGATTTTTCTTGCAGTTCGAATATCGCATCAATATAATCTACACCGCCCAAAGTAAACTTACTCGACGAAAACTCTGAATCATGTTCGGAGTTGCCTCCCTTTCAAATTAGCCCCGACAGTTAAGCCCAGTCACTCACCTCATTAAGCCCAGCCCAGGTCATACACCTCCCAATGTGCTTGGCAATTTGCAGTGCGGCAGGCGGCAATGCAGTACCAGATCACTCGGGAACTAGAATCTTTTGTTGAAGCCACCCACAGGCCCGCAACTTTAATTGAGCTGTTGGACCAGAGGGCTCTTCATCTGCCTGACCAACTGGCCTATACCTTCCTACTCGACGGAGAAACAACCGAGCTTCATCTGACATATCGGGAATTGCGGCGGCGCGCTCGCGCAATCGCTGCGGCGCTTCGATTCGCAGGAGCAAAAGGTGAGCGGGCACTCCTGCTCTATCCGCCTGGGCTCGACTTCATCGAAGGTTTTTTCGGCTGCCTGTATGCCGGAGTGGTGGCTGTTCCCGCCTATCCACCTCACTTCGCCAAACTGAATCGCAGTCTGCCCAGGTTGCAGGCCATCATTACCGATGCTCAAGCGACTCTCGTGTTAACCACTTCACCGATACTTGAGAGAGCGAAACTGATCCTCACAGAGACCCCGGATCTGAAAACTCTCAACTGGCTCGCGACTGATAAGGTTGTGAGCGGCGTAGATGAAGATTGGCGAACTGAGCAGGCAATGCCGGACGATCTTGCTTTTCTTCAGTACACGTCAGGCTCGACCGGCCACCCTCGCGGCGTGATGCTCACACACGAGAACCTACTCCACAACGCGAGTCTGATCTTTCACGTGTTTGAGCACACGGAGACAGACAGCTATGTCTCGTGGCTGCCGATGTTTCATGACATGGGCTTCATGGTTGGAGTCCTCCAACCTCTCTACGCCGGGATCAGAGCTGTCGTGATGTCGCCCGCCTCTTTTTTGCAGCGTCCGGCGCGCTGGCTGGAGGCAATTTCTCGCTACAAGGCCACGACCAGTGGCGCTCCGAATTTCGCTTACGACCTGTGCGTGCGCAAGATCACAGCGGAAGATGCGGCCGCGCTCGATTTGAGCAGTTGGAGCGTGGCGTTCAATGGTGCAGAGCCAGTCCGCGCCGAAACCCTGGCCAGGTTCGCAGCGCGGTTCGATCAATGCGGCTTTCGACGTGCCGCTCTCTATCCCTGTTATGGACTGGCCGAGGCGACTTTGGTTGTCACCGGCGGGCGCAAGAAGAGTCTGCCCGTAATCAAGCAGGTGGAAGCGAAGACGATGGTCGGATGCGGCGGCGCATTGCCGGGAGAGCGCGTCATCATCGTTGATCCTGCATCGTTAACCGAACTCAAAGACGGGCAGGTCGGTGAAATCTGGGTTTATGGCCCAAGTGTGGCGAGAGGCTATTGGAACCGTCCAGAGGAGACACACCAGACCTTCAACGCTTATCTCTCAGACACCGGCGAGGGGTCGTTTCTGCGCACAGAAGACTTAGGTTTCATCGAAGATGGCGAACTCTACATCACCGCCCGCATCAAGGATCTCATCATCATCCGCGGTCTGAACCATTATCCGCAGGACATCGAGTGGACTGTAGAGCGTTGTCACACCGCACTCAGGCCCAGCTGCGGCGCAGCGTTCACTGTAGACGTCGATGGTGAAGAACGATTAGTTATCGTTCAGGAAATCGACACCCGTAAGGAAGCAAACCTGGACCAGCTGATCGAGACGATCCGTGAAGCGGTCGCCTCCGAACACGAAGTGCAAGTGTATGCCGTCGCCCTCATCAAGCCGGGCCGGATTTCCAAAACGTCGAGTGGCAAAATTCAGCGACGCGCTTGCCGCCAGAGGTTTCTGAACGGTGTGCTCGACACGGTCGCGGAGTGGCGCGCATCCACTTGGGAAGAGGGCGACGCGCCTGAGTTGGTGCCGTCGATATTAAGCGTCGAAGCTATCAATTCATGGTTGAGGTCGCAGGTAGCCGCAAAGCTCGGCGTTGCATCCAGCAGTGTGCACATGGATCAACCGCTCGTCCGATACGGCCTCGATTCATTGACGGCTGTCGAACTTACACACTCGATCGAGACGAGTCTGGGCATCGCCTTGCCGATGGTCAGCTTCTTGCAAGCGTCAAGTATCGCCGAGCTCAGCGAGCACGTTCTCTCGCAGTTGAACGAAGGCGATGAACCACAAGCTTCTCGTATTACTGCGCGCCAAAGTGAGAACGAATATCCGCTGTCACACGGTCAGCAAGGCTTGTGGTTCTTGCATAATCTCGCGCCGGAGAGTACGGCATACAACATTGCGCGCGCAGTGAAGATTTGCGCACCACTTGACATGACTGGTTTACGGCGCGCGTTTTCCGCACTCGTCGAGCGTCATGCTGCGTTGCGAACAACTTTCACTACTTCGCAGGGGCAGCCCATTCAGCGAGTTGCCGATCACTTCGATCTCAATTTTCAACAAGAAGACGCGCGGCACTGGAGCGATGCCCAACTCGACGAGCGCTTGAGCGAAGAGAGCGAACGTCCTTTTGATCTCGAACGCGGGCCGCTGCTGCGCATCAATCTCTTCACTCGCTCAAGCGACGAACACATTCTGCTACTCGCCGCCCATCACATCATCGTCGACTTCTGGTCGCTTGCACTCCTGATGCAGGAGTTAGGTGCCTTGTACAAGGCGGAACAGTCCGGCGCGCGTGCCGCTCTCCCGGCACTCTCTTCCAATTACGCTGCATTCGTTGACTGGCAAAGGGAGTTGCTGTCGAGCGAGGAGGGTGAGAGACATTGGATGTACTGGCATAGTCAACTTTCAGAAGAGTTGCCGGTCTTAAATCTACCAACGACACGCCCGCGCCCGTCCGTTCAAACATTCCACGGAACTTCGGTTCCTTTACGACTGAGCGCGGCAACTGCCCGTCGACTGAAATCGCTGAGCCGTGAACACGATGTCACGCTTTACATGACCTTGCTGGCCGCCTTTCAAGCATTGCTCCACCGTTACACGGGTCAAGATGAATTATCAGTGGGTTCGGTTACTGCGGGCCGAGCCAAGGCCGAGTTCGCCTCGCTCGTCGGCTACTTCGTTAACCCTCTTGTGTTCCGAGCGACAGTCTCTGCCGATGCCACGTTTGAATCTTTGCTCGCACAGGTGCGCCGAAGCGTGTTGGACGCTTTCGAGCACCAAGACTATCCATTCTCGACGTTGGTGGAGCGCCTTCAGGCGGCGCGCGATCCCTCACGCTCGCCGCTCTTTCAGGTCATGTTCTCGGTGCACAAGGCGCACCTGCCGGGTGACGAAGGGCTGTCGTTGTTCGCGTTGGGTGAAGCAGGCGCGCGAATGAATCTTGGTGGACTTGAGTTGGAATCCCTGCCGCTCAAGCGGCGCGTTGCACAGTTTGATCTCACGCTCATGATGGCCGAAGCGGGCGAAGAACTGTATGCGAGTTTCGAATACAACACAGATCTCTTCGATGCCACGACGATCGAACAGATGGCACAAAGCTTTCAGACCCTGCTTGAAGCAGTTGTTGCAAATCCAGCTGAAAAGATTTCGCGCCTGCCTTTGTTAAGAAATTATTTCTCCCGCAAAGGCGCAAAGGCGCAAAGAAAGCCCCTTGGAAACACGGCAGCGCTTTGCGCCTTTGCGCCTTTGCGCGACAAATATTTTTTCCCCTCCATTCATCAATCGTTCGAGCAGCAGGCTGCGGCGAGGCCGGAGGCCACAGCCGTTGTGTTTGGTGAGCAGCGTCTTTCGTATCGCGAACTCAACGAACGCGCAAACAAGCTGGCGCGGTATCTTCAACGACTCGGTGTTGGACCGAAGTCGCTCGTCGGAATCTGCATCGAACGCGGCGCAGAGATGATCGTCGGGCTGCTCGGAATTCTCAAAGCGGGCGGCGCATATGTTCCGCTGGACACCTCCTACCCTCAAGAGCGAATCGCGCTCATGCTCGACGATGCACGAGTCGAGGTGCTTGTCACGCAGCCGAATCAGTTAGACCAAGTTCCGAAACATAAGGCCAAAGTCGTCTGTCTCGACCGAGATTGGGAAGAGATCGATCGCGAGAGAGGCGATAACTTCGACGCTAACGTATCGGCTGATGACGCCGCTTACGTAATCTACACCTCCGGTTCGACAGGCCAGCCCAAGGGCGTGGTGGTTTCTCACCACAGCGTGTTACGGCTGTTCGATGCGACAAAGAGTTGGTTCGACTTTTCGCAGCGTGACGTTTGGACGCTCTTTCACTCATACGCCTTCGATTTTTCAGTGTGGGAATTGTGGGGCGCGCTCCTTCACGGCGGCCGTGTGGTCGTCGTCCCTTACTTCGTGAGCCGAACGCCGGAAGCTTTCCGCGAGTTGCTCCATCGAGAAGGCGTCACAGTTCTCAATCAAACACCGTCTGCATTCCGCCAGCTCATGTTCGTGGAAGAGAGTGCTGGTGAAGCAGAAAGACTGAATCTGCGCCTGGTGATCTTCGGCGGCGAAGCACTCGAACCTCAGGCCCTGCGCCCGTGGCTCGAACGATACGGAGATGAGCGACCGCAATTGGTCAACATGTATGGCATCACGGAGACGACAGTTCACGTTACTTACCGCCGGATCAGGATGGCTGATCTCGAGTCAGGACGTCGAAGCGTAATCGGCGACGCAATCCTCGACTTGCAGGTGTACGTGTTGGACCAGTACCAGCAACCCGTGCCGGTGGGCGTAGCAGGTGAGTTGTGCGTTGCCGGCGACGGATTGGCACGTGGGTATTTGCATCAGCCGGGACTCACGGCGGAGCGGTTTCTCCCCGATCCATTCGGCAGCAGTGCGGGAGCGAGGTTGTATCGATCAGGCGATCTGGCGCGTCAGTTGAGCGATAGTGAGATCGAGTATCTGGGGCGAATAGATCAACAGGTAAAAATACGCGGCTTTCGTGTCGAGCCCGGCGAGATTGAAGCGACACTTAACGAGCATTCCGCGGTGCGGGAAAGTGTTGTCATCGCGCATGAGGAAGCGACGGGTGATAAGCGCCTGGTGGCTTATTTTGTGGCCAGAGATGGTGAGCCGTTTTCGGCAGAAGACTTACGCAATCACCTGCAACAGATGTTGCCCGACTACATGCTGCCCGCTGTTTTCGTGGAGATGAAGGCGCTGCCGCTGACGTTGAACGGCAAGATCGATCGCCGCGCACTGCCTACGCCAAATGAGGTCGCAGTCAGACCGAAGAAGAGCTTTGAAGCGCCTCGTGGCGAGACTGAACAGATACTGGCTGACATCTGGTCTGAAGTGCTGGGCATTAAACCGGTCGGTACTAATGACAACTTCTTCGAGATGGGCGGCGACTCGATCCTCAGCATTCAGATCGTCGTGCGCGCCAAAGAGGCGGGCATATATCTGACACCCAAACAATTGTTTCAGCACCAAACTATCGCGGAGTTGGCTCAGCTAACCGGCACGCTGCCCGAAGCAAGAGAATCAACCTCTGAAGAGCCTGGGCCAGTCAAGTTGGACCAGCAGCAGTTGGAGAAGCTTGCGAAGTTTGGCGGTGAGATCGAAGACACCTACCCGCTCACACCAACGCAGCAGGGAATCCTCTTTCACAGTCTCTCAGAGCCTGACAGCGGAGTCTACACGACACAATTAGCCTGCGAGTTGAGAGGTGGTCTTGACGAAGAAGCGCTTCAGGCCGCCTGGCAAACAGTCGTTCGGCGTCATCAGTCCTTGCGCACCAACTTCGCGTGGGATGTCTGGACGGAACCGATTCAAGTCGTCAGACGAGAAGTTGAGGTGAAAATGAATCGGGAGGATTGGACGCAGTTCAGCCACGAACGACAGGAAGAGTTTTTAGAAGAATATTTGCGGCGCGATCGCGAGCGAGGGTTTGACTTAAAACAGGCGCCGCTCCTGCGCCTCGCTTTATTCAGGAGATCAGATGAAGAGTACGTTTTCGTCTTCAGCCATCATCACCTGCTGATCGACGGCTGGTCGCTTTCGATCATTTTGCAAGAAGTCTTCGCCATTTACGACGCAAGCCGTGCCCCTTCCGACTTACGCGGAGAGCCGCGTCTGAAAAAGTCACGCTCATTTAGAGACTACATCGTTTGGTTGGGCCAACAGGATCAGGTCGAAGCGGAGAATTTCTGGCGCGAGACACTCAAAGCATTTACCGAGCCCACTTCGCTTGGGATCGAAAACACGCATACGACTTTAGCCGAGCAGGAGCAAGGCTACGGTGAAGAGTCGCTTCATCTCTCCAAAACTTCGACAGAGTCGCTGCAAGTCTTCGCCCGCCAGAACCAACTCACCTTGAGTACTCTTCTGTACGGAGCATGGTCCATACTGCTCAGCCGCTACAGTGGAGAGCGCGACGTCGTCTTCGGCGTCACGTCCTCGGGTCGTCCGCCTGATTTAAGCGACTCGGAGGCGATGGTCGGCCTCTTTATCAACACGCTGCCTCTGCGAGTTAGCATCCCATCGGGTCAGTTGCTCATCCCTTGGTTGAAGAAGTTGCAAGAGCGGTTGGTCGAATTGCGCCAGTACGAATATAGCTCGCTTGTGCAGGTGCAGGAATGGAGCGACGTGCCGCGTGGCCGGGCACTCTTCGAAAGCATCTTTGTGTTCGAGAACTATCCCGTGGACTCCTCACTTGCGGCTAGACGTGACGTCCCTGAGATCAGCGGTCTTCGTTCAATCGAACAGACGAACTACCCGTTGACGATCGCAGCGGAACCAGGTGCGCAGTTGTCGTTGCACGCCGGCTACAAAACAGATCGCTTTGACACGGCGGCTGTCTGCCGAATGCTTCGCCATCTCGAAACATTGCTCGAAGGAATGATTGCCCGTCCGCAACAGCGCGTTTCGGAGCTGCCGCTCTTGAGTGCAGCCAAAAGAGAGTTGCTCATACGCGAGTGGAACGAAACTCACGCGGACTTTCCAAGTCTTACCCTGCACGAACTATTCGAACGGCAAGCTGAGACGACGCCGGATGCTGTCGCTCTGATCTTTGAAGGCGAGCGGCTGAGTTATCGAGAGTTGAATGGTCGCGCCAACAGGTTGGCCCATTATCTTCGCGGTTCGGGTCTGCGGCGTGGAGCGCTGGTCGGAGTCTGTTTAGGACGCGGCCCGGAGCTGATCATCAGCTTGCTGGGAATTCTAAAAGCAGGCGCAGCATTCGTGATAATCGATCCCGAGTATCCGAAAGAGCGGCTTGCCTACATGCTCGCCGACGCACAGCCATTACACGTTATTTATCCACAGATTACACAGATTACGCAGGTTACTTCTGCGCCATCTGTGGAAACCTCTGGCGACGATCTCGCTTACGTCATCTACACATCGGGCTCAACGGGTGAACCAAAGGCCGTAATGATTTCCCATAGCTCGATCTCTAATCACATGCAATGGTTCGCTCGCGAGTTCCCGCTCGTTGCATCAGATCGAACGTTGTTGAACCATTCTATCAGCTTTGACGCCGCGGTGGACCAGATATTTCAGCCCCTTATTACGGGCGCAGGTCTAGTCATAGTCTCTCCCGATCGGCAATACGACATCGACTACCTGGTCCAATTGATCCGCGAAGAACAGGTGACGGTGCTGGACGTTGTGCCGACGCTGTTCAAAGCACTCATAGAAGCTGAGCGGATTAGTCAATGCGGAAGTCTACGGCGTGCGATTAGTAGCGGCGAAGCGCTTTCAGTCACGTTGAAAAACAGCGTACTCCGGTTGTTACCGCAAGTAGAGCTCGTGAATTTATACGGACCAACGGAAGCGTCGATCACGGCCACCTATTACAGGTGCAGCCCTGAGACAGGCGAGCGGACCGTTCCGATAGGCAGGCCTGTTGCAAATGCCCAAGTCTACATCCTCGACGACAATTTAGAACCTTTACCACCAGGTATCGCCAGTGAGATTTACATCGGCGGGAACGGATTGGCATGGGGCTATTTGAATCATCCGCAGCTCACGGCGGAGAAGTTCATCCCGGATCCGTTCTCCGCAGAAGCAGGCGCGCGTCTTTATAAGACGGGAGATTTGGGCAGGTTCTCGGCGAACGGAAACGTAGAGTACGTCGGACGAGTGGATACCCAGGTGAAGGTGAGAGGCTTCCGCATCGAGCTGGGTGAGATCGAAGCGAAACTAAAAGAGCACGAGGCGGTCAAAGATGCTGTAGCTATCGCGTCGGAGGACGAGAAAGGGCATAAGCGGTTAGTAGCTTATGTCATCGCTGGTCGTGAACCGGCAGTCACGCCGGACGAAGTGCGCAGGTATTTAAAGGACAAACTGCCAGAGCACATGATACCTGCCGCGGTAGTGTTCCTGGACCATCTCCCGCTTACGCTGAGTGGCAAAGTGGACGTGCGAGCACTTCCGGCGCCGGAAGAGATCAAGACTGAAGAAGACTACATAGAACCTCGCACATCGGTGGAAAAGGAGTTCGCGCGGATTTGGCAAGAGGTGCTTGGACTTGAACGAGTCGGAATAACGGACAACTTCTTCGAACTGGGCGGGGATTCAATCGTCAGCATACAGATTGTGGCTCGCGCCAGAGACGCTGGGCTATTAATCACGCCGAAGCAGGTCCTTCAAAACGGATCCATTTTAGAACTTGCCGGTGTAACACAAACCTCGGACACACAGGCGGCAGAAGAGGAACCCGGTGACGGCATTATTCCTTTGACGCCGATTCAACACTGGTTCTTCGAACAGCATTTGCCGGATCCTCACCACTACAACCAGGCCATCATGCTCGGGTTGAAGCAGCCTCTTAATGCTGACCTGCTGGAGAAGACTCTCGAACAACTGATCGAGCACCACCACGCGCTGCGGCTGCGGTTCGAGCGCGGAGCTCGAGACTGGAAACAGGCGATCGCCGCGCGCGAGACTCACCAGGTTTTCAAGTGCGTAGATTTGTCATCCCTCACTCCCGAAGCACAAACGACTGAGATCAACCGGGTCGCGGATGAGACGCAGTCGAACTTTGATTTGAGCAATGGGCCAATCATCCGCGCCGTCTATTTCGATCTCGGAGTCGCAAGACCGCGCCGGCTGTTAATCGTAATTCATCACCTGGCAGTTGACGGCGTGTCGTGGCGGATATTGCTCGATGACATGCAACGCGCTTACGAACAGTTGCAGCGCGGGGAAGACGTAAGACTTCCTCCGAAGACGCTTTCTTTCAAGCGTTGGTCCGAATTGCTCGGCGCGCAGGCGCAATCTGCGGCACTGCGGGAAGAGTTGGAATATTGGACCACGGAATCTCGCCGCGACGTCGGAGCGGTACCAATTGATCGTGCGGGAGACAATACGGTGGATTCGGCGCGCAGTCTCTCGGTCTTCTTAACGGCTGAGGAAACACGTCTCCTACTGCAAGAAGTACCGCGCGCCTATCGAACTCAGATCAATGACGTGTTGCTTGCAGCATTGGCCCAGGCGCTCTCGGAGTGGACCAGCGAGAAAAGAGTGCTCGTGGACCTTGAAGGACACGGGCGAGAAGAGATCGTCGAAGGCTGCGACCTTTCGAGGACCGTCGGATGGTTCACCACGATCTTCCCCGTGCTACTCGAGGTAAGCAATTCTCCCGCGCCGGGAGAGACGTTGAAGTCTGTAAAAGAACAACTGCGGCGCGTGCCGAATAGAGGCATTGGTTACGGTCTGCTCAGATATCTGCGCGGCGACGAAACAATCTCCACTCAGTTGGAAAAACTTCCGCAATCGCAGGTGAGCTTTAACTACCTGGGCCAACTCGATCAGGTCTTCAGTGATTCACTTTTTGTCTTAACAAGCGATCCGGTTGGTCAGTCACGCGGCAAGCTCGGAAGACGCAAGTACCTGATCGAAATAGATGGAGCTGTGAGAAACGGGCGGCTTCAGATCGAGTTGGTCTACAGCAACGAACTACACGGGCAACAGACTATCGAAGCAGTGGCCGAAAGCTTCATCAGAGGGCTACGGAAACTGATCGAGCATTGCGTTTTACGTGAAGTGCGGGAGTACACGCCCTCCGATTTTCCGCTAGCCCACTTGAACGAGCGGCAGCTAGCGCAGATTCAAAGAACAGCCGGACCGATAGAAGATCTTTATCCCCTGTCGCCAATGCAGGAAGGCATGCTCTTCCATAGTATCTATGGAGCAGACAGCGGAATCTACACGACCCAATTAGTTTGCGAGCTGAACGCGCGCCTGAACGAAGACATGTTCGAGCGGGCGTGGCAAGCAGCGGTAGATGCACACGCGGTGCTCAGAACCGGCTTTGAATGGGAGGCCGTGGAAGAACCTGTGCAGGTGGTCAGGCGAACGGTGAAAGTGCGCCTCAAGCGCGAGGATTGGAAGAGTCTTAGCCGCCGAGAGCAGGAAGAAAATTTAGAGAAGTACCTGCGGCGAGAGCGTGAGCAAGAGTTCGATCTGAAGCAGTCACCGCTGATGCGTCTGGCCCTTGTTAGAACTACTGACGACAAGAGCTTGTTTATTTGGACCAGCCATCACTTGCTGCTGGACGGATGGTCGCTGCCCATTGTCTTCAACGACGTACTCACGGCCTACGACAGACTACGCCGCGGAGAGCAGGCATCAGTGAAGCCGGAACGCGGTTATCGAGACTACATCGCTTGGATCAAAAAGCAGGACTTGCGAGCAGCAGAGAGCTTCTGGCGGCGATTGCTCGAAGGATTCAAGTCGCCGACTCCGCTGCCCAACCACGGAATCCCAGCCACTCGCAATTACCAGTATGCAGAACAGGAAATTCAACTGCCGGAATCTGCAACCGCAAGGATGCAGAGGTTCGCACAACGACACCAGTTGACGCAGAACACCCTGGTTCAGGGTGCGTGGGCTTTGTTGTTGAGTTCGCTGAGCCGAAGAGAAGACATCGTCTTCGGTGTCGTCGTGTCGGGACGCTCGGCGCAGGTAACAGAAGTCGAATCAATAGTCGGACTATTCATTAACACCCTGCCGGTGCGCGCAACGATCACAGCCGACGCGGAGCTGACTGTTTGGCTCAAACAATTGCAGGCACAGCAGACGGAGATCAGTCAGTACGAATATAGCCCGCTGACTCGCGTGCAGGCGTGGAGCGAAGTTGAACCGGGACAACCGCTCTTCGAGAGCATCTTCGTTTTCGAGAACTATCCCGGGAGTGCGACAGACGTCCATGGCGATCTTCGTGTGGTAAGTGCCAGCTCTGTCGAGAGATCAAACTACCCGCTCACCGTGTGGGCGATACCGGGGCGAGAGTTAGTGCTGAGGATTGGATACGACAAGCGACGTTTTCACAACGAGTGGATCAGCCAGCTCTTGCAGGACTACCAAACTTTGCTTGAACAGATTTCGGAGGCACTTTGGGTCAAGGATCTTTTACCCACAAAGAAGCACAAGATATACAAAATGAATTCCTGAGATTTCTGGTGCCTCTTTGTGATCGCCAAACTATTCACGAACGATTTGAGCGGCAGGCTGGGGGAACGCCTGACGCAATCGCCGTTAGCTTTAATGACGAGCGGTTGACTTACCGTGAACTTAACGCGCGAGCAAACAGATTGGCCCATCATCTCCGCAGCCTCGGAGTTGGACCAGAGACCTGCGTCGGGATTCTCGTCGAACGCTCCCTTGAAATGGTTGGGACCATACTCGGTGTTCTCAAGGCTGGCGGTTGCTATTTGCCTTTAGACCCTGCCTACCCGATGGAGCGTCTCTCTTTCATGCTCGAGGACGCGCGTGCATCGTTGTTGCTGACCAGTGAGGCATCAAGCGCGATGATGTTTGAGCGTCTTGTGCCGGTCGCCTGTGTCGATAGCGACTTAGAAGAGATCGCAGCTCAGAGCACCGAGAATCTGCCGCCCGTCGCTTCTGCCGAGAACCTGGCCTATGTCATCTACACCTCGGGTTCGACGGGCCAACCAAAGGGTGTTGCAGTGAGCCATGCCAACGTGGCACGCCTCTTCGACACCACTCACGAATGGTTCGGTTTTGATGAGCGCGATGTGTGGACACTCTTTCATTCTTGCGCTTTCGATTTCTCCGTTTGGGAACTGTGGGGCGCGCTTCTCTATGGCGGACGAGTAGTGGTGGTCCCTTTCGCCGTGAGTCGTGATCCTCTGACTTTCTATGAGCTGCTGCGGCAGCAGCGCGTGACAGTGCTCAACCAGACGCCGTGGGCCTTTTGGCAACTAAGTCAGGCGGAAGAAGATCTGCTGAAAAGAGACAGTGACGTACAAGAAGAACTCGCCCTGCGACTAATAATCTTCGGTGGTGAGGCGCTGGAACTACAAAAGCTCAAGTCCTGGTTGGACCGCCACGGAGATGAGCGTCCGCAACTCGTCAACATGTATGGCATCACCGAGACGACGGTCCACGTTACCTACAGGCCGATTACACGCGACGATTTAAATGCCGCACGAGGCAGTGTGATCGGCAGAGCGCTGCCAGACTTGCAACTCTACCTGCTCGATAACGACCTGCGTTCGCTCCCCAATGATGCTGAGGGCGAGATTTACGTCGGTGGGGCTGGAGTTGCGCGCGGTTACTTAAACCGTCCCGATCTGACGGCAGAACGCTTCGTTCCCGACCCTCTCAGCCGCGAGCTTGGCAGACGTCTCTATCGCACAGGCGACTTGGCGCGTCGTGTGCACGGCGACGAGCTGGAGTATCAGGGTCGTGCCGACGAGCAGGTGAAGGTTCGTGGATTCCGCATTGAGCCAGGAGAAGTTAATGCGGCGCTCGCGCGGCATCCTGCCATCCGAGAGAGCGTCATCCTGGCAAGAGAAGACGCACGCGGAGAAAAGCGACTTGTAGCGTATTGCGTCTGTAACGGCCTTGCGCGTCCTACCGGTGGCGACCTGCACGAGTTCTTAAAAGATAAGCTGCCGAGTCATATGATCCCGTCCGCCTTCGTCTTTCTTGACGCCCTTCCTCTAACTCCAAATGCCAAGATCGATCGCAAACTTCTGCCTTCCTTCGACTTGATCGAACCCGAACCGGGAGCAGCCTTCGTCGCGCCGCGCACCAACATCGAGCAGATACTCGCGGTTATCTGGGCGGAAACGCTCGGCGCCCGGCGCGTCGGTATTGATGATAACTACTTCGCACTGGGCGGAGACTCGATTCTCAGCATTCGGGTGCGTGCCGGCATGTTGGAGCGAGGGTTCGACTTTTCCCTCGAGCAACTCTTCGGGCACCCGACGATACGCAAACTTGCCGAACACGTCAGCGTCGCCGAAAACCATTTGCCCGAAGAATCCCAGCAGCAGCCGTTCAGTCTGATCTCGGAAGAAGACCGTCGCAAACTGCCGCCGGCGATAGAGGATGCGTATCCGGTGTCGCGGTTACAGGCCGGCATGGTCTTTCATAGCGAATATAGTCCCGATTACCTCATCTACATCAGCAGCCTGCATTTGTGCCTTCCACTCGATATCGAGAAGTTGCAGTCCACGCTCGACCAGATGGCGAACCGTCACGAGATGCTGCGCACGTCGTTCGCTCTCACCGGCTTCAGCGAACCCTTGCAGCTCGTTCACAAAACAACTCACGTTCCTTTGCTCGTCGAAGATCTCCGCCACCTCTCGCCGGCTGAGGAGAAAAGTCGGATAGCTGAATGGATCACGAACGAAATGCGCAGGAGGTTTGATTGGACCAAGGCCCCGCTGCTCCGTTTTCATTTGCACCTGCTCGCGGATGACTCGGTTCAGTTTACGATGAGCGAACCTTTCTTCGACGGCTGGAGCGTGGCCTCGTTCTTCACTGAATTCTTCGAGCGCTACGTCGCACTACTGAACGGAAAATCAATTTCCACCGAGCGCCTAGCCGCGTCGTACAGAGATTTCGTCTCGTTGGAACGCGAGGCACTACAGTCTGAGCAGTGTCGAAATTATTGGACCACGACTCTCGCCGGCGCTAAGGCCAGCCTTCTCGCTCGTCGACCATTCACTCAGTCGGATGCCGACACTCGCGAGGTCCTACGCGTCGAGGTTCAGGTCTCGGCGGAAGTTTCCGATGGTCTGAAGCGGTTGGCCCAGTCGCTTGAGGTTCCGCTAAAGAGCGTTCTCATGGCCTCGCACATGAAAGTCTTGAGCCTGCTTACGGGACAGTCAGACGTGCTTACAGGAGTGCTTATCAATGGACGACCGGAGAAGGCGGACGGTGAGCGAATCCTTGGGGCTTTTCTTAATACGGTGCCGCTGCGCATGGAGTTGAGCGGCGCCACGTGGGCCGATCTTGCGCATCGCGCTTACGCAGCCGAAAACGAGCTACTGCCCTTCAGGCGATACCCGATTCAAGAGTTGCAAAGAGTCCACGGCGCGGAGCAGTTATTCGATACAGTCTTCAACTACACACACTTTCATGTCGTTGATCGCCTGCACGGAGTTGACGGCTTGGAAGTCCTCGACGTTGACGGCACGGAGCAGACCTATTACCCGCTTACGGTGCAGTTCAACATGGACCACCTTTCGTCACGGATCGAGCTGGCTCTTGATTATCGGACCATAGAACTCGGCGAAGAACAAGCGAGAGAAATCGCCGGTTACTACAGCCGTGTGCTTGCGGCAATGAGCGCGGAGCCCGCGGCGCGTCATGAAGCAGTGTGCTTGCTTTCGGATGAAGAACAGCGTCGTCTGTTGGTGGAATTGAATGAAACCGCCGCGCCGTTCTCCGAAGAGAAGTGCGTGTATCAGTTGTTTGAGGAACAAGTGGAGTGCGCGTCGGACGCGATTGCCGTCCGCTTTGGCAAAGAGGAACTGAGCTATCGCGAACTGAATGTGCGAGCAAACAAGCTCGCTCGGTACCTACGACGGTTGGGAGTCGGCCCGGAAGTACTCGTCGGAATCTTTACAGATCGTTCGCTGGAGATGTTGGTCGGGTTATTCGCGATATTGAAAGCAGGCGGAGCGTATCTCCCACTCGATCCGGAATACCCGCCCGACCGCATTGGTTTCATGATCGACGACTCGCAAGCGCGGGTGGTCTTGACGCAGAGCTCTCTTCTTCATCGCCTTCCAGTCACGGCGCCGACGATTTGCCTGGATACAGACAGTCCAGCCTTCTCTGATGAGAGCAGTGAAAATCTTCAGGCCTCGGCGGTGCCGGATAACCTCGCCTATGTGATCTACACGTCTGGATCGACGGGCCGGCCCAAGGGAGTGCTCGTTGCTCATCGTGGGGTGACGAACATGATCGAAGCCTCACTCAAATTATTTGAGGTCAATAGCGACAGCCGAATCTTGCAAGCGGCTTCCCTCAGTTTCGACGCTTCGGTCCTGGAGATTTTCATGGCCTTGCGCGGAGGAGCCACACTCTACCTTGCGAGCCACGACACGCTGGCGTCGGAAACTGAACTGGGCCAGTTGCTGCGCGATAGTGCCATCACAACTATAGCTATAACGCCTTCTTTATTGGACACAATCCCCGAAAGCGAATATCCGGCCTCGCACACAATCATCCTGGGCGGTGAGGCTTCCAGCGCAGCGACCGCAGCGCGTTGGTCACGCGGGCGTCGACTCTTCAACGTATACGCGCCGACGGAAGCGACCGTCTACGCGACCGCAATGCAGTGCGTGGAAGGCGAGGCGCGTGTTCCGCCTCTCGGTTGGCCCATCTCCAACATGCAAATCTATCTTCTGGACGAGCGCCTCCAGCCTGTGCCAATCGGCATTACAGGCGAGATTCACATTGGCGGCGTCGGTCTCGCGCGAGGTTATTTGAACCGGCCGCGGTTGACCGCAGAGCAGTTCGTTCCCCATCCGTTCAGCCGGATGCCTGGCGCGCGTCTCTACAAGACCGGCGACCTCGCGCGTTTCCACGCCGACGGTGAAATTGAATTCGTTGGTCGAGCAGACCAGCAGGTGAAAGTGCGCGGTTTCCGCATAGAACTCGGCGAGATTGAGACTGTGTTGAGCCAGCATCCCAGCGTGCGAGAGGCTGTCGTCGTTGCGCGCGAGCACGATTCTGATGGCAAACGGCTCATCGCTTACGTGGTAGCACGCGAAGAACTACCGCCGACTACAAGTGAGATGCGTGACTATTTAAGAAGGACACTGCCGGAGTACATGGTGCCTGCCTCTTTCGTTGTGCTCGAGGCTCTGCCGCTTACCGCAACCGGGAAAGTTGACCGCAATGCGCTGCCCGAGCCTGAGCAGGTGAGGCCCCAACTGGCACAGGTCTACGTCGCGCCGCGGACGGCGGTGGAGGAAGTGCTCTGCGGCGTGTTTTCGGAGGTACTTCAGGTCGAGCCCGTCGGCGTGCGCGACAGCTTTTTCGAACTGGGCGGCCACTCGTTGTTAGCCACGCAGATCTCGTCGCGAGTGCGATTAGCTTTTCAAGTGGAGTTACCGCTGCGAAGGCTGTTCGAGGCGCCGACTGTCGAGGGACTAGCGGAGGCTATCCTGGACCATTGCGAAGAACGCGAGAGAGTCGAGCAGACGGCCGAGTTGTTGCTGAAGCTCTCCACGCTCTCTGATGAAGAAGCCGCGCAGTTGTTAGCCACAAGGAAGCACAAAGGGGCTGTTGCAAAGTGATGTTGGAACTCTCCGGAAAGAAGCGGGCGGTCTTGGAGGCTTTGCTGCGTGAGCAGGGAATCGGAGAGGCGAAGACCGAACGAATTCCTCGCCGCACAGAGTCCGGACCTGCCCCGCTGTCATTCGCCCAACAGCGAATTTGGTTCCTGGATCAACTCGAGCCTGAGAGCCCACTCTACAACATACACACCGGGGTAGAACTCTGGGGGCCGCTCAACGTGCCGGTGTTGCAGCGAAGCATCGCCGAAATCCTGAGACGGCACGAGGCCCTGCGCACCACGTTCGCCGTGATCGACGATCGCCCAGTTCAGGTAATCAACAAGAACGCCATCTTCAAGCTACCGGTGAACGATCTGCAAGAACTGGACGAGAGCCAACGCCCGTCAAAAGTGAGCGCGTGGGCCGAGGAAGATGCGCGCCGCCGGTTCGATCTCACGAAAGGACCACTGCTACGGGCGAACCTTTTACGGCTCGGCGAAACCGAGCACGTGCTTCTTTTGACAATCCATCACATCATTTCCGATGGGTGGTCAGTGGGCGTGTTCGTGCGAGAACTGGCGGCGCTCTACGAAGCATACACTGCTGGACGCCCTTCACCGCTTCAAGAGCTGTCGATCCAATATGCGGACTTCGCTGCCTGGCAAAGAGATTGGTTGCAAGGTGAGCGACTCGAAGAGCAACTCTCCTATTGGAGAGCGCAACTGTCCGATGCCCCGCCGCTTCTCGAATTACCAACCGATAGACCACGCCCGCCGGTGCAGTCTTATAAAGGCGCTCACGAAACTCTGCTCTTATGCGAGTTTCTGAGTCGATCGCTAAAGGAGTTGAGCCGCCGTGAAGGTGCGACGCTGTTTATGACGCTGCTCGCGGCTTTCTCAACTCTGCTCTACCGCTATTCGAGCCAGCGCGACATCCTCGTCGGTACACCAATAGCCAACCGCAATCGTGCCGAGACAGAAAGCCTGATCGGTTTCTTTGTCAACACGCTGGTCTTCCGCACTCGACTCTCAGAGCGGATGACATTTCGCGAATTACTGGGCCAAGTGCGTGAGACGGCTCTGGAGGCATACGCGCACCAGGATTTGCCTTTCGAGAAACTGGTCGAAGAGTTGCAGCCGGAAAGGAGCCTCAGTCACTCACCCGTCTTCCAGGTGATGCTCGATCTACAAAATGCGCCGATGCGAGATCTGGAGCTACAGGGGCTGCGGCTGACGCCACTGCCATTCGATAGCCGCATGGCGAAATTCGACCTGGTTCTGACAGTCGGTGAAACGGATGGACGACTGAGTGGCCAGCTCGAATACAACACTGACTTGTTCGACGCAGCAACCATCAGGCGGATGGCCCGCCATCTGGAGCATTTGCTGGAGACCGCGGTTTCAAACCCTGACGAGCAAGTTTCGCGACTTCCATTGCTGACTGACGACGAGCGGCACCAAATCCTGTTCGAGTGGAACGACACTCAAGTAGAGAACCAGCCAGCCCTCTGCATACATGAACTGTTCGAGCAGCAGGCCGCAGCGAAGCCTCACGCTGTCGCACTGGTCCATAAAGATGAACAGTTGACTTACCGAGAACTCAACGAGCGGGCCAACAAGTTGGCCCATCACTTGCGAAGGCTGTGCACAGGACCGGAGAGTTTGGTGGGTGTTTGCCTTGAACGTTCGGCTGAGGCAGTCGTCGCGATTCTCGGCATTCTCAAAGCCGGAGTTGGTTATCTTCCACTCGCCTCTAACCAACCCGCTGATCGCTTATCTTTCATGCTGGCTGATGCGCGAGTGAAGGTGCTGTTAACGCAAGAGCATCTCAATAACGAATGCTCCGCCATCGAAAAAGAGAGCGCAGAGAATCCGCAGAGCAACGTGCTCCCAGATAATCCGGCTTACCTCATCTACACTTCAGGCTCGACAGGCACACCGAAAGGCGTTCTGGTCTCGCACCGCAACCTGGTCCATTCGACGTTTGCGCGTTTCCGTTATTACCAGGAACGTTTGGATAGTTTCCTTTTACTCCCACCTTTCGCCTTCGATAGTTCCGTGGCCGGCCTTTTCTGGACGCTATGCCGAGGAGGAATGCTTGTCATCCCAGAGGAAGACTTGCACCAGGATCCCGCTTATCTCGCAGAGTTGATCGAGCGACACTCCGTCTCGCATCTGTTAGGTCTTCCCGCTCTCTATGAACTTAACTTGCGGGAAGCTCGACCCACGCAGTTGACTTCGCTTCGGACCGTGATCGTCGCAGGCGAACCGTGCCCTGCCGAACTGGTCCAACATCACGCTGAGACTCTGCCGCACGCAGCGCTCTTCAACGAGTATGGACCAACCGAGGCCACTGTCTGGACTAGCGTTTATCGTTTTGTGCCTTCTGTGCCTTTTTGTGGCTCAGTGTCGATTGGGCGGCCCGTGGCGAACACGCAGATTTACGTGCTCGATTCACAACTCCAACCTGTGCCAATTGGGGTTACGGGTGAAGTGTACATCGGCGGTGATGGAGTGGCGCGCGGCTACCTCAATCATTCAGATCAAACGGCAGAGCGTTTTGTCCCCAACGCCTTCAGCGCGAAGCCGGGCGCGCGTTTCTACAGAACGGGCGACCTGGCGCGCTTCCTCGCAGACGGAAATATCGAATATATCGGCCGCAACGACTTCCAAGTGAAGATTCGCGGATACCGGATCGAGTTAAGTGAAATAGAACTTGCGCTGGCGCAGCATCCCGACGTGCGAGAGGCGGTCGTCTCAGCGAAGACAAATGAGCGGTTGACTGCCTACGTGGTTCTTAAAGAGATTTCATCTGCAAGCACAAAGCAATTGAAGGATTTCCTCAAAGAACGGCTGCCGGAGTACATGCTGCCTACTTCGTTCGTGGTGCTCGACGCGCTGCCCCTCACAACTACCGGCAAAGTTGATCGCAATGCGCTACCCACCGATCAAATCGGAGTCGAAGCTAACGAAAACTATCTTGCGCCGCGAACAGCGTTGGAACAAGTGCTGGCTGGAATCTTCTCGGAAGTACTGTCGCTCGAACGAGTCGGTGTTAACGACAGCTTCTTCGATCTCGGCGGACATTCGCTTTTAGCAACCCAAGTCTTGTCGCGAGTGCGAGAAGCATTTCAGTTGGAATTGCCGTTGCGGAAGCTCTTCAAGGCGCCGAGTGTGGCCGGGTTGGCGGCGTCGATTTTAGAGGATGAAGCGAAACGGGAGAGAGTGGAACGTACTGCTGAGCTGTTATTGAAGCTCGCGACCCTCTCGGACGAGGAAGTTGATGACTTACTAGCCACAAAGGAGCACAAAAAGGCACAAAAACAATGAGTAGCACATCAACAAAAGGAGCGTTCGAGCTCTCGGCTAAAAGGCGAGCGCTGTTGGACGCGCTGTTGAGCGAACAGGGAATCAACACTCCCGGTACTGAAAGAATTTCTCGTCGCGAAGAGCGTGGTCCCGCTCCTCTGTCTTTTGCGCAACAGCGACTCTGGTTTTTCGATCAGTTCGAGCCGGGCAATCCTGCTTACAACCTTGTGAGTACTGTCTTGTTGCAAGGAAAACTCGACACAGACGCGTTGGAGGGATCTTTCAGCAAGGTCACTCGGCGCCACGAGGCTTTGCGGACCACGTTTTATGTCAAAGACGGCGAGCCCGTTCAGACAATCGCGCCTCCGAAACCACTTCACCTCAATATCGCAGACATCACACACCTCCCCAAAGCAGAACGCGAGCGTGAAGTTCAGAACCTGATTCATCAACAGACGCAGGCGTCGTTTGATCTCAAACGAGGCCCACTCCTGCGAATCACTCTGGTTCGGCTGAGAGACGACGAATACGTTCTTCTACTCGCGATGCATCACATTGTGAGCGACGCGTGGTCGATGGGCGTGCTTATCGGCGAGGTCGTCGCCCTCTACGAAGGCTACGCAGCCGGCCGCGAGGTCGCGCTTCCTCCATTGCCGATCCAGTACGCCGACTTTGCCGCGTGGCAGCGAGAGTGGCTACAGGGCGACGTGCTCGATGAACAGTTCGCATATTGGCGACAGCAGCTCGGCGGGAGCCTGCCGATTCTGGAAATGCCTGGCGATCGTCCGCGTCCGGCGCTCCAAACTTATAATGGATCCAGCCTCTCGTTTCCCTTGTCGCCTAACCTGTCGCAGTCACTCAAATCTCTCTGCAAGGCGGAAGGCGTGACGCTCTTTATGATGTTGCTCGCGGCTTTCAAGGTCTTTCTCTATCGCTACACAGGACAGCAAGACTTGATCGTCGGTTCGCCGATTGCTAATCGCCACCGCCACGAGTTGGAAAGCCTGATCGGGTTTTTCGTCAACACGCTGGCCATGCGCACGAACCTGTCCGGCAATCCGACCTTCAGAGAACTGCTAAAACTGGTCCGCGAGACGGCGCTCGGCGCATACGCGCATCAGGATCTGCCATTTGAATATCTCGTCGAGCAGTTGCAGCCCAATCGAGATCTGAGCCACAGCCCACTCGTGCAGGTAGTTCTTGTGTTGCAAAACACGCCCGAGCACAAGGTGAAGCTTCCGGGTCTCGTGGTGACCCCGCTTAAGTATCAGGCCGAGTCTGCAAAGTTCGATCTCACTCTTTACTTCGACGAGCTAGGCCCTGAACTTCAAGGCACGTTCGAGTACAACACAGACCTCTTCGACAGAGACACGATCGCCCGGATGGGCCGGCATGTACGGACTCTGCTTGAAGGTATTGTCGCCGATCCATCTGCGCGCCTCTCGGAGCTGCCACTCCTGACCCAGACTGAAAGACGTCAACTGCTAGTCGAGTGGAACGAAACCCGCGCTGAATTCGAGCAGGGTGTTTGCGCGCATCAACTTTTTGAAACACAAGTCGCAGCGAAGCCCGATGCGGTGGCCATCGCTTTGGAAGATGAGCAGTTGAGCTACAGGGAGCTGAACGCGCGGGCCAACAAGTTGGCCCATCACCTGCGCGGTCTCGGTGTCGGCACGGGCGATGTGGCCGGCATCTTCATGGAGCGCTCTTTGGAGATGATTGTTGGGATCCTCGGAGCGCTCAAGGCGGGCGCGGCCTGTCTGCCGCTCGATCCTTCGTTACCGCATGAGCGGCTGGCCTTCATGCTACGAGATGCCGGAGGGCCAGTCGTGCTGTCGCAGCAACGACTCGCACCGCAACTTGCGAAAATCGGTGCGCGCGTAGTCTGTCTTGATTCAGACTGGGAAGCCATCGCGCAAAAACGTGACGAGAACCCTCAAACGTCAGTTACGCCCGAGAGTTGGATCTATGTGATCTACACCTCCGGTTCTACCGGAACGCCGAAGGGCGTTTGTATGCCTCACCGCGCGCTGGTGAATCTCGTCGGTTGGCACGAGACGATACCTATGACGAGCGCGCGGACGATGCAGTTCGCCTCTTTGAATTTTGACATCAGTTTCGAGGAGATATTCTCCACCCTCGCGACCGGTGCATGCCTGATACTCGTTAAGGATTCCGTGCGAGTTGACATTCCCGCACTAGGCCGCTTCATCGACGAAAACAGGATCGAGAGGTTTCATCTTCCGGTGCTGGTTCTACAGAAGCTTGCGGAAGAGTTCTTCAATAAATCACAAACGCTTTTGAGTCTCCGCGAGTTAATGGTCGGTGGTGAGCAGTTACAAATTACGGACGCCATCGTCAAGCTGTTCGCACGGCTGAAGGATTGCACGCTCTACAATCATTATGGTCCGTCGGAAACTCACGTCGTCACTTCCTTCACGTTGCCGCGCGATCCGGAAACCTGGCCGGTATTTCCGCTACTGGGCCGTCCCATCGCCAATACGGAAATGTATTTGCTGGATTCATACCTTCATTCGGTTCCGGTGGGTGTGCCGGGAGAACTCTATATCGGCGGCGCGTGCCTGGCCCACGGTTATCTAAATCGCCCCGCGTTGACCGCCGCGAGATTCATACCTCATCCGTTCAGCAGCGAGCCGGGCGCGAGACTCTACAAGACGGGCGATCTGGCACGGTACCAGAAAGACGGCAACATCGAGTTCATCGGTCGCAACGATTTTCAAGTGAAGATTCGTGGAATGCGGATCGAGCTGGGTGAGATTGAAGCGACCCTCAGACAGCACGAAACCGTGAACGAAGCGGTCGTCACGTTGCGTCAGGATCCGTCCGGAGAGAAAAGGCTGGTTGCCTACGTTACCGCAAATCCCGGGTGCACGATCGAAGCCAGACAACTGCGTGATTATTTGCGAGGGAAGTTGCCGGAGTACATGCTGCCCGCTGCTTTCGTTGCACTCACATCTTTCCCGCTGACAGTGTCGGGCAAGATAAGCCGCCTCGCGCTCCCGGCACCTGAAACAAATCTTGAAACGGAAGAAGGATACATCGCGCCGCGCGGCGCGTTGGAAGAAGTGCTCGCCACGATCTTTGCCGAGGTGTTGAAGCTGGAGCGAATCGGTATTCGCGACAACTTCTTCGATCTCGGCGGCCACTCGTTGTCGGCTACTCAGATAGTCTCGCGCGTGCGGGAAGCCTTTCGGATGGAATTGCCGGTGCGCAAGATTTTTGAGCAGCCGACCGTTGAGGGTGTGGCGCAAGCGCTGCTCGAACAGCATGGTGAGAAGATCGAGCGCACCGCCGAGTTGTTGTTGCAAATCTCTTCGTTCTCCGATGAAGAGGCGCGTGAAAAGTGGATTTCGCCGGCAACGCCGTCGCGCAAGGAGAAGATCGCAGACACTGGAAGTGAGCAACTCCCAGAAGAGAGCGGCAAGCCAACGCCGCCTGTGACCAGAACTGCTCCGCTCTCTTTTGCGCAGCAGCGCCTATGGTTTCTCGATCAGTACGAACCCGACAATATTCTTTACAACATCCCGGCGGCGATTCGCTTGAACGGAGCACTGGACGTAACCGCGCTGGAGCGAAGTCTCAACGAGATCCTGAAACGGCACGAGGCTCTGCGCACGACTTTCGCCGGGGTGAGCGACCGCCCGCTTCAAGTCATCAACGAGCCGCGGGATTTCCGGTTAACAGTTACCGAGCTTCGAGAGAGCTCTCCGGAAAAGAAGGAGGCTACAGTCGCACGGCTCGCTGCCGAAGAAGCGCGCACTCCGTTCAACCTGGCTGAAGGTCCATTGTTACGCATCAAGCTGCTGCTCCTCGCGGAAGACGATCACGTGTTGCTGATCACGATGCATCACATCATCTCCGACGGCTGGTCTATCAAAGTTTTAATAAGTGAGATCGGAGAACTCTACGAAGCCTACGCAAATGGGCACGAGGCCACGCTTCCCGAGTTGCCAATCCAATACGCAGACTTCGCCGTTTGGCAGAGAAACTGGCTGCAAGGTGAACGACTCGAAGAGCAACTCTCGTACTGGAAAGCGCAACTAGCCGCTGCTCCGCCGCTGCTCGAACTACCAACCGATAGACCACGACCTACGTTCAAGACGTTTCACGGCGCTGACGTACACCTGAGTCTCTCCAAAAAGCTGAGCGAAGATATTACGCGATTGAGTCGGCGTGAAGGCGCGACGCTGTTTATGACACTGTTCTCGGCATTCGTCATTCTGCTCTATCGCTATTCGGGCCAGCATGACATTCTCGTTGGTACGGCCATAGCCAACCGCAACCGTGCTGAGACAGAAAGGCTTATCGGTTTCTTTATCAACACGCTGGTCTTACGCACCCGCTTGTCGGAGCAGATGACCTTTCGCGAGCTACTGGACCAGGTGCGTGAGACCGCATTAGACGCATACGCGCACCAGGACTTGCCGTTCGAAAAGCTGGTCGAAGAGTTGCAGCCTGAAAGAACCCTGAGCCACTCACCCGTCTTTCAAGTACTGTTCCATCTACAGAACGCAGTGACGGAAGGGTTGAACCTCTCCGGTTTGAGCATGAGCCAGTTAGAGGTGGAGACGCAAACGGCGAAGCTCGATCTGTCGCTGTCGATGGCGGAGTCGAAAGACGGTCTCATTGGCACGTTCAATTACAACACTGATTTGTTCGACGCAGCGACCATCAGGCGGATGGCAGGACACTTTGAGTGTTTGCTGGACGCCGCAGTCTCAAACCCGGATGAGCAGATCGCGCGATTACGACTCCTGACCGAAACCGAAAAGAACAAAGTCTTGTTCGAGTGGAACGATACCCGCAGAGACTACGGAAAAGATGACCCACTTCATTTAGCGTTTGCGGAACAAGCCAGGCTTACACCGGATGCGGTTGCAGTGAGATTCGAGCAAACCGAACTCACATACCGAGAATTGAACCAAAGAGCGAATCAGCTCGGATATTATCTGCAAAAGATGGGAGTCGGGCCGGAAGTTTTGGTCGGCATCTTTTTGGAACGCTCGACCGAGATGCTGGTCGCACTGTTGGGCGTCCTCAAGGCCGGCGCAGCATACGTCCCACTCGATGCGACGTCTCCGTCAGAGCGGCTCTCATTCATCATTAAAGACGCCGGCCTGTCGCTCGTGTTGACGCGCAAGGGCTTGAAAAAATCTCTTGCAGTCTGCGACGTCAGGTTGGTTTGTCTGGATTCCGATTGGGCGGGCATCGCTCAGGAGGACGAAGCGAATTTTGACAGCGAAGTTACGGCAGAGGACCTCGCCTACGTCGTCTACACGTCCGGCTCGACCGGCCATCCTAAAGGTGTGTTCGTCGAGCACCGCCAACTCAGCAACTACATTCACAGCATCCGCGAGCGACTCGGGCTCGATGCGTGCACGAGTTTCGCGATGGTCCAACCACTGACTGTCGATGGGCCCGTCACCACAATTTACGCACCGCTGCTGACCGGCGGCTGCGTGCACCTAATAAGCGACGAGCGAGTAGCAGATGCGCAAGCGTTGGCAATTTATTTACACGACCACCAAATAGATTATTTAAAGATAGCGCCATCGCATCTCGCAACCCTGCATCAGAACGGAGATCCCTCAAAGCTGATGCCGCGCAAGGTACTCATGATTGGCGGAGAGGCTCTGCGAGTCACCTTTGGAGAAGAACTGCGAACGCTCGCACAGTGCTCAATCTTCAACCACTACGGACCCACCGAAACGACCGTTGGAGTGACGACTTACCAAGTGGACGAAACCGTGAAGGACGTACGGGGCGTCACGCTTCCCATCGGAAGGCCACTTCCGAACGTGCAAGCATACGTGCTCGATCGGCACATGGAACCAGTACCGCTTGGTGTCGGGGGAGAGCTGTACATCGGAGGGAAGAATGTGAGCCGCGGGTATCTCAACAGTCCGCAACTGACGGCGGAGAGATTTGTACCCGACCCATTCAGCCGAAGTGTTGGAGCGCGTTTGTACTCGACGGGAGACATGTCTCGTTACCTTGCGGATGGTCAGCTTGAGTTTCTCGGTCGTCGAGATCAGCAGGTGAAAGTGCGTGGCTTCCGGATAGAACTGGCTGAAATCGAAACTGCGCTTCGCGAACACGAAGACGTGCGTGAGGCGGTCGTTGCCGTACATGCTGACAAAAGTAGTGACACACATTTGGTGGCTTACGTCGTTCTCGCCAAAGAACAAACGCCGACTGCGGACGAGTTGCGTGCATTTTTGAAAGAGAAGTTGCCCGAATACATGGTTCCGTATCTCTATATCTTTCTCGATAAGCTGCCTCTTACTCGGCACGGCAAAGTGGATCGCTTGGCGCTTCCCCGACCCGAAGGGAGCGAGCGCGAATTGGACGTGCCGTTCGTCTCTCCGCGCAACGCGGTCGAGGAAGTGCTCTGCGGAATTTTTGCTGAAGTCCTGAGCGTCGAGCGAGTAGGCGTTAATGACAACTTCTTCGAGCTGGGAGGCCACTCGCTCCTGGCTACACAGCTCGTCTCGCGTGTGCGGAAGTCTTTTCAACCCGACTTGGCGCTACGAAAAATTTTTGAAGCGCCGACAGTCGCATCGCTCGCTGGAGTGCTCGTTGCTGGCGAGCCGAGTCCCGGTGAGTTTGAGAAAAAGGCAGAGACGTTACGAACAATCGAGAGCCTCTCGACGGACATGCTTGAAGAATTGCTCAGAAGGAAAAAGGCGAAAGCCGCCAGCTGAGAACACAAGTTATCTCTTTGCCTCTGTGTCTCTGTGGTTGTCAAAAGAATTGTAAACCACAGAGACATCGAGACACAGAGGTGAGGCGGGGATGAGCGAAACGAAAGACACAATCGGACCGCGATATAAACTGTCTGCCGGCAGGCGAGACTCGAGAACTGCTCCGCTCTCTTTTGCGCAGCAGCGCCTATGGTTTCTCGATCAATACGAACCCGACAACATTCTTTACAACATAGCAGACGCGATTCGCTTGAAGGGAGCATTCAACGTCACAGCGTTGGAGCAAAGCCTGAACGAAATCCTGCGGCGGCACGAGGCTCTGCGCACGACATTCTCCATCGTTGACGACCGCCCGGTTCAAATCATTCACAAGGTATGGGATTTCAGTCTGACGCCTATCGAGCTTCGAGAATCCTCCTCGGAAAAGAAGGAAGCAATCGCCGCACGGCTCGCCACCGAAGAAGCAGAGAAACCGTTCAATCTTGCCAAAGGCCCGCTGCTACGGGTCGAGCTGCTGCGGCTCGCGGAAGACGATCATGTGTTGTTAATCACGATGCATCACATCATTTCCGACGGCTGGTCCATTAAAGTGTTTATAGGCGAAATAGAGGAGCTCTATAAAGCTTACACGAACGGGCAACGAGCAGCGCTTCCTGAATTGCCAATACAGTACGCGGACTTTGCATTGTGGCAGAGAAGCTGGCTGCAAGGTGAGAAGCTCGAAGAGCAACTCTCCTACTGGAGAGCACAACTGGCTGACGCACCGCCGGTTCTCGACCTGCCAACGGATAGACCGCGCCCGACGTTCAAGACATTTCGCGGCGCTTATCTGTCCCTGATCTTCTCGAAAAAATTAAGCGAAGAGATTACGCAGTTGGGCCGTCGGGAAGGGGCGACGTTGTTCATGACTCTCCTCTCGGCCTTCTCCGCCCTGCTCTATCGCTACACGAATCAGGAAGACATACTCGTCGGCACGCCGATCGCCAACCGCAACCGCGCCGAAACCGAGAACTTGATTGGGTTCTTTGTCAACACGCTGGTCTTACGTGTGCGCTTCTCTGACGCGATGACGTTTCGGGAGTTGTTGAGGCAGATACGAGAAACGGCGTTAGACGCTTTCGAGCACCAGGACTTGCCTTTCGAGAAGCTGGTGGAAGAGTTGCAGCCTGAAAGAACTCTGAGCCACTCACCTCTCTTCCAAGTGATGTTCCATCTACAGAACGCCGTAACTGAGAGCCTGAGTCTCTCTGGTTTAAGCATGAGCCAGTTGGAGGTGGAGACTCAAACGGCGAAGTTCGATCTGTCGTTATCGATGGCCGAATCGAATGAAGGTCTTGTCGGCACGTTCAATTACAACATTGACTTGTTTGACGTAGCGAGTATCGAGCGGATGGTGGGGCACTTCGAGCATCTGCTCGAGGCCGCAGTCGCAAATCCGGATGAGCAGGTCTCACGGCTGCAATTGCTGTCGGTGGCCGAAAGGGACGAGGTGTTATTGCAGTGGAACGACACACACAGAGATTTCGGTGAAAACTCCGGGGGAGATCGCCCGGTTCATTTAGCGTTCGCTGCACAGGCCCGGCGCACACCAGCGGCGATTGCAGTTAGATTTGAGCAACACGGAATTACGTATAAGGAGTTGAACCGTAGAGCGAATCGGTTGGCACACCGTCTGCGCCGGCTTGGCGTCGGACCGGAAGTTCCAGTTGGGCTGCTCGCGCGACGCTCGGTGGAGATGATTGTCGCCATGCTCGCCGTTCTCAAAGCGGGCGGCGCATACGTGCCCCTCGACCCAGACTACCCGCGCGAGCGGCTCGCCTTTATGCTTGAAAACTCGCAGTGCCCTGTGCTCTTGACCCATGGCGTGACGGCAGAGGGTCTCGCCGGCGACGGATACGGTCGCGTTCTCCTTGACACTGCCGACTGCACCATTGATTCCGAGAGCAACGCAGACCCGGCGGACAGCACCGATCCTGAGAACCCCGCCTACATCATCTTCACCTCGGGCTCGACGGGCACGCCGAAGGGTATCGTTATTCCACACCGCGCCGTCAATCACTTGGTTGCGAGTGCCGACTATGTAGAGTTGCGATCTTCAAACCGAGTGGCCCACGCGTCAAACGTTTCTTTCGACGCCACGACCTTCGAGGTGTGGGGAGCGCTGTTGAGCGGGGCGCAACTCATCGGCCTGCCGTTCGATGTAATCCTGTCGCCGCGCGATTTCGCCGAGGAGATTCGCCGACAGCAAATCGACACACTCTTCCTGACGACGGCACTCTTCAACCAGATGGCGTATGAGTTGCCCGAGGCATTTGCCCCACTTGAGCATTTACTCTTCGGCGGCGAGTCAGCAGACCCTTCGGCCGTCAGGCAAGTGCTTGAGCAGGGCCGACCACACCGCCTGGTCCATGTCTATGGCCCGACTGAGAGCACAACGTTCGCCTCTTGGCAACTGGTGCGGGAAGTCCCGCGCGGCGCCGCCACGGTACCCATCGGGCGGGCCGTCTCCGACACGCGACTCTACATTCTCGACAGACAAATGCAGCCCGTGCCGATCGGCGTTACGGGCGAACTCCACATCGGAGGCGATGGCCTCGCACGCGGCTATCTTGATCACCCGAGGCTGACCGCCGAACGGTTCGTCCCTGATCCCTTCGGTGGCGAGCCGGGCGGGCGAATCTACAAGACCGGCGACCTGACGCGTTGGTTGCCAGACCGGCAGATCGAGTTCGTCGGGCGCAACGACTTTCAGATCAAGGTGCGTGGCTTTCGTGTCGAGCTGGGTGAGATCGAAACGACGCTTCGCGCACACGAGGGCGTGCGCGAAGCGGTCGTCGTCGCCCGCACCGATGCGCGCGGCGAGGCGTACCTGACAGCTTACGTCGTTGCTGCCCGTGGTCCATTGCCGACCGCCGGCGAACTGCGCGCGTTTTTGAAAGAGAAACTGCCCGAATATATGTTGCCATCCGTTTATCTAGTTCTGGATAAGTTACCTCTTACCCCGCATGGCAAGGTGGATCGTCGCGCGCTTCCGCGATCCGAAGGTGCCATGCACGCGTTGGACGCGCCGTTTGTCGCCCCGCATAACGCAATCGAGGAAGTGCTCGCCGAAATCTTTGCGGAAGTCCTGAAGGTTGAGCGCGTGGGAGTTAATGACAACTTCTTCGATCTGGGTGGGCATTCACTGTTAGCCACACAGCTTGTCTCGCGTGTGCGGAAGGATTTTCAACCGGACTTGCCGCTGCGAAAAATCTTTGAAGCGCCCACAGTCGCGGCGCTCGCCGCGTTGCTCGTTGCCGGCGAGCCGAGTCCAGGTGAGTTTGAGAAGAAGGCGGCGACATTGCGAAGCATCAAGAGTCTCTCGACAGACGATCTGGAAGAGTTGCTCAGAAGAAAAAAGGCGAAAGCGGTTAGCTGAGCCACAAAGAGGCGCAAAAAGGCGCAGGAGATTAGAAACGTAAGGAGGTTTACTGCCGTGAAGTACGCGCTGATGCAGTTGCTGCGCGAGATCACAAGCCAACCTGCTCTGGAAAACGACTTCTACCGCAGGTGGATGTCAGGGAGCTTCACTATCGAGGAGTTGGAGATCTTCGCGCGAAATTATGAGGCTTGGGTGAAGTCGTTTCCCGACGCGCTGGCGACTCTCGTCGGTACTACAGACGATCTCGACGCGAAAGGCGAGTATGTGAAAACGCTGTACTCGGAGATGGGTTATGGAAACTCCACTAAGGCCCACTCGGTGCTACTCGAGCAATTCTTCGAGGAGCTTGCCGACAAGCTCGGAGAAAGCGGAAGGCTCGACCGTGATCGGCTCGAACGAGAGATCGACATGCTGCCGTCCACGCGGGAGTTGATCGAGGGCGAGCGGCAGCTTTACGGCGATGCTCACATGTCTTTCGGCGCGCAGCTTGCGCTCGAATGGCAGGCTTACACGATGTTGCGCAAACTCTACGACGGCGCGCGCAACTACCTGTCACTGTGGTCCAATCCGGACGAGTTTCATGAAGCCTGCGAATACTTCTACACGCACATTGGCGCGGCCGAAAAGGATCACAAGGAAGAATCCTTGAACGCCGTGGAGCGCTATGCGCGAGACGAGGAGAGTCTTGCGTGGATCGTTGAGGGCTATCATCGCCACTTAAAACTAATTTCCAATTTCTGGCTGGGTCTTTACAACGCGGTTATGGGGCTGCCCGTGAAATCCAACGTTGCGACTGGAGAGACTTAAAGTCCGTTATGAATAATCAAGCCGGAACAATTGACTTCTCAGTCTTCGAACAGGTTGACATTCGCGTGGGTCGCATCTCTTCGGTTGAAGTAGCCGAAGGTTGCCGCGTGCCCGCTTACAAATTAGTGATTGAATTCGGCCCGGATCTCGGGACAAGGCGCAGCATCGCCCAGGCCACCAACTACTCGCAGCAATCTCTTCTGGGCCGTCAGGTACTCGCTGTCGTCAATCTCGAACCGCGACAAGTAGGAAAGCACGTCTCGGAAGTTTTGGTTTTAGGAGTCCCGACTGAGGATAAGGGCACGGCCCTCGTCGTCCCCGAAATAGAGGCCACGATTGGCGGCAGGCTCTTTTGAACGTCATGAGTCACATCGAACTAAGAACAGGGACGCCTTACGCGAATCTGATCGCGAGTCAGCAACTTTTTGCCGCCGCGGTCAGCGATTACTTTGACATCTCCCGGGATGATTGCATTCCCACTCCGGGCGCCACTGGGGCTATTGAGGCGGTCAGAAATCATGTCTTCAGGACAACGCTGAAGGCATGCCCGACTGTCTTGACTGTCTGTCCTGGTTACTGGCGGGCGCGAGAGTCGTTCGAAGGCTTGGGATTTAGAGTCATCAACGTACACACGGAGCCGTTCGGCTTTGCGATCACTGAAGCCTTGCTCGTTGCGAAAGCCGAAGCGACAAAGCCCGATCTGCTTTACCTGAGTCTGCCGAATAACCCGACTGGGGCAATCTTTGATCCGGAAGTCGTCATCACCGGTGTACCGGAAGGAACCGCAGTCATCATAGACCTTACTTTGCCTTGTTGTGCTTTCGACGCGAGGGTGTTGACGCACGACCTCTATCGAAAGTTTCGTGGAAGAAACTTGTTTCTGATTGGTTCGACCTCGAAGTCCCATGGGACTGCGGAGTTTCGAATCGGATGGGCGGTGTGCGCCAACTCCGATGACGCTGCCCAATTGAAAAAAGAGAATCGCAATGTGGTTACCTCTGCTTCGGTTAAAGAAGCGATGAAACGACTCAAGGAAGGCTCAACAGTGACTGGTCTAATCGAAAGCTCCTTCGCCTTGTTAAGGCAGGGCGAAAACGAGGGAGGGTTTGAACTGGTCACACCTGAAAGAAAGACCGAGACCGGATACGTGCTGATTCGAGCGCGTACGGATGCGAAAGAACTGCGAAGTGTTTTGGACCAGCGTGGTATCCATGTGATGTGGGGATCGGAGTTTGGGCTGAGTGACCAGTACATCAGGTTGGAAACACTGGAGCCGCGAAACATCCAGATATTCGTCGAGACAGTAAACGGGGCCTGCAGAAAGACAGTCGGCCTTACCTCGAGAACGGCTGGACGTTAAAGAAGGGAAGATGGCCATGTGGATCAAATGTGTCTTGTGCTGTGCCGGCTTGATAATGATTTTGATCTCAGGTGTTACGACTGCGCTCGCGAGTGAGGTGCGGGGCGTAGTGCTTGATCCCGACGGCAGTCCGATTAAGGCGGCCCAGGTAACTCTCACACCAAAAAATCCGGGCTATTCACAAGTGGATAAGACGAACGATAACGGAGAATTCCTCTTCATCGGGATTGCGAGTGGGGAATACGTCGTAAGCGTTGAGGCCGCGGGATTCGTAAAGGCAGAAAAGGCTGTAAGACTTGTCTCAGGCAGTTCACCGGAGATCCGTTTTCAGCTTGAGATCATGGCCTTAAAGGAGAACGTTCAGGTCACACCGAGTGCGGAACAAGTCGGCGTGGTGACACCGGCTCCGACTACACTAATAAGCAAAGAGCAGATCAAGACGACGCCGGGGGCAGCACGCTCCGGCAGTGCCAGAGTGATTACGAGTTACGTGCCCGGTTCTTACCTGGTCCATAACATTCTGCACGTCCATGGAGGCCATCAGGTGACGTGGCTTGTGGATGGTGTGCCGATCCCCAATACAAACACCGGAGTCGATGTCGGCACGCCCTTCCACATAAACGATATTGACTATCTTGAAGCACAGCGCGGGAGTTACTCTGTCGAATACGGCGATCGCACTTACGGCCTCTTCAGCATCGTCCCGCGCACCGGGCAAGGCAGCAACAAGGATGGCGAACTGGGCGTCGTCTATGGAAACTTCAACGTCACTGATAACTTCGTCAGCTTCGCCGATCACACGAAGCGGTTTGCCTATTACACGAGCTTACACGGATTCCGCGAAGATTACGGCCTCGCAACACCGGGGCCGGAGGTGCTGCATGATAAAGGAAGTGGCATCGGTGGCTTTGCTAACCTGATCTTCAGTCCCAGCCGCACCAACCAGTTCCGCGTCAACACTTCCTTTGAAGGAGACAACTATCAGGTCCCGAACGATCCGGAAACTCAGGCAGCAGGCATCAACGATCGGGCGAAGCAGAGAGACGGCTTTGTGTTTCTGACGTGGGTACATACTAGTGGACCACACTTCGTCTTTACCGTCTCGCCTTTCTACCACTTCACCGGTGGGCAATTCCTGGGTGGTCCAAACGACCAACCGCTCATTCCGCGCCACAACCGGAGCTCGCATTACGCCGGATTGCATGCTGTCGCTACCGCGGCGACGAGTCGGCATAGTTTGAAGGTAGGCTTTTACGGATTCTTTGAGCGCGACAACAACTTCTTCGGCCTGCGATCTACAGACGACCCTGAGTTCAATTTAGATCAGCGCGTCAGGACCAACGGAAACATGGAAGCCGTTTTCGTCGGCGATCAGTACAGGCCGGCTGAGTGGCTGAGCATAACCGGAGGCGTGAGATACACGCACTTCAAGGGCGGTCTCAGCGAGAACGCTTTAGACCCGCGCATCGGCGCGACGATCCGCCTGCCGCGTCTTAACTGGGTGCTGCACGGATTTTATGGTCGCTACTATCAGGAGCCGCCGCTCTCGACCGTCTCCGGTTCGTTGTTGGAGCTTGTGGAAACGAGCGGTTTCGCCATCTTGCCGTTGCATGGTGAGCGCGACGAGGAGCATCAGTTCGGCCTCACCATTCCCTATAAGGGGTGGTGGTTTGACGTTGCATATTACAACACCAAGGCGCGGAACTTTTTGGACCACGAGGCGCTTGGCGCGTCTAACATCTTCTTCCCGGTGACGATTGGGAACGCCCGCATACGCGGCGTCGATGTGAGCTTAACTTCGCCTCGCATCGCTAAACGCCTCCGCTTCTCACTCATTTACGCACGTATGCGCGCTGAAGGCTGGGGTGGGATCAGCGGCGGACTCACCGAAGACGAGAGCTTGGTTGAGTCGTCAGATCGCTTCTTTCTCGATCACGATCAACGCCACACGATGACACTGGGTAGCTTCTTATCGTTGCCGTGGAATAGCTACATCTTCGGAGAACTCCATTACGGCTCCGGTTTTCCCAACCTGGGAGATGAAGATCACAGTAACGGAGCGGAACCGGGCAATGGGACTCACTTGCCCGGCCACGTGCGGCTTGATTTGGGAGGTGGAAAACAGTTTGGCAAAAACTGGCAAGTGACGATTAATGTCCTGAACGTGACGAACGGCAGCTACCTGCTCGACAACAGTCCTCTGTTGGGAGGAGTTCATTGGGTCGAGCCACGCCAAATTTGGGCTGAGGTTCGTTATAAGTTTCGTTATTGAGTGCTTGTTTGATCGTAACTATGAGAACGCCCTGGCTTGTTAATTGGAAGCCGAATCGAAAAGCCAGTGTGCGTCTCTTCTGTTTCCCTTACGCAGGCGGCGGAGATTCTGTCTTTCGTTCGTGGCAGCAGAGTCTTCCGGATACGATTGAAGTCTGTCCGGTTCAACTGCCCGGAAGAGGCCTGCGCATCACCGAGCCTCCTTGCACCGAAATGAACCAACTGATTAAGGTGGCAGGCGAGGCTCTCACTCCATACCTGGATAAACCTTTCGCGCTCTTCGGCCACAGCATGGGTGCACTCATCGCGTTCGAGCTCGCACGGCACATGAGAAGAGAGTACAGTGCGCAGCCTGTACACCTCTTCGTCTCAGGTCGTTGTAGCCCGCAGACCATCAGCGGGCCTTTGGATTCGAAGCTATTTGATTCCGAACTTCCGGAGATGCTCCGTCGCAATAACGGCACACCCGAAGAGGTACTCGAAAATCCTGAGTTGATGGAGTTGGTGGCGCCTGTCCTTCGCGCAGACGTGACCCTCTGCAATTCATATGTCTACACTCCTAAGCCGCCATTCAGTTTTCCGATCACGGCCTTCGGAGGCCTCGACGATCACGGTGTCCCACGGCGTTATATTGAGGGCTGGCGCGAGCATACGACCGGACCTTTTGTATTGCGAATGGTTCCCGGCGATCATTTTTTTCTTAATACATCCAGATTGCTTCTGCTCGAAGCGATATCAAAAGAGCTGGAGCAAGACATGAGAGAGAAGGGGATGGGCCATTGCAATGCCTCTTAGTCCCACAAAGCAAAATTCACTGTTCAAGGCAATAGGTATCACCGCGCTCGTGTTGGTGAGCATGCTGGTTACCGAAGTACAGGCAGCCGACGCTCGTATCGAGCGGCTTGCGCGTTCGGTCACGATCTATCGCGACAGCTACGGCGTGCCTCACATCTATGGTCCAACCGATGCGAGTTGTGTCTTTGGATACGCTTATGCACAAGCCGAAGATAACTTCTGGCAAGTTGAAGACAACTACATACAGGCAATCGGGCGTGCTGCGGAGGTGAACGGCGAAGAAGCCCAGGCAGCGGACCTCTTGAATCGCACCCTTGAAATAACGAGACTTTCGGTGGTGGAGTATAAAAACGCGAACCCGCGTACGCGCGAGCTTTGCGACGCTTTCGCCGACGGGCTTAACTATTTCCTTGAACGCAACCCGCAGGTGAAGCCGAGACTCATCGCCCACTTCGAGGCGTGGCAGGCCATCGCCTTGATGAGGTTTGAGGTCTATCAGGTTTTTGTCTATGAGACGCAGGATCTGCATCTCGAAGAAACGCGAACAGCGGCGCGACAGGTTGATAACGAAGTCTCGCCAGGATCAAACACGTGGGCCATAAGCCCGCAGAAAAGCGCGAGCGGAAATGCGATGCTCTTTATCAACCCGCACGTGTTCTTCTTCGGCCCTACTCAATTCTACGAGGGACACCTGCATAGCAATCAGGGATGGAACATTTCGGGCGCCTCATTTCTGGGCATGCCGTTTCCTGTAATCGGCCATAACGAATATCTGGGTTGGACTCACACCGTTAACTATCCTGGTATTTCCGATCTTTACGTCGAGAAGTTTGATGACCCTCAAGACCCACTTGCTTACGCTTATGCAAGCGGCCATCGCCGCGCGACCGAGTGGACCGAAGTTATCAAGATCAAGAGGGCAGGCGGAATTGAATCCAGGAGCTTCACTCTGCGCAAGACGCATCATGGTCCCGTTGTCTCGCTTAAAGGCAATCAAGCCCTGGCGCTCAGGCTGGCGAAACTCGACGAAGGTGGGCTCATTGACGAATGGTACGCGATGGGCAGAGCGCATTCGCTAAAAGAATTCAAGGCCGCGATATCGCGTCTGGCCATTCCGATGTTCAATACCATTTACGCAGATCGCGAAGGACAGATTTTCTACGTCTACAACGCCGCTGTGCCGCGCCGCTCCGCGAAGATTGATTGGACTAAACCGCTGGATGGCAGCAGTCCCGAATCCGAATGGCAGGGCTATCATAAATTCGAAGAACTACCACAACTCACCAATCCGCCCACTGGCTTTCTTCAGAATTGCAACTCGACTCCCTTCCTAACCACGACCGAAGGTAACCCGGTCAAAGATGCCTACCCCGCGTACATGGTGCGCGAGCCGGATACACCGCGTGCGCGCCTCTCCCGGCGGATACTATCTGCCAAAGATAAATTTACTTTCGACGAATGGGCGCGGGCGGCGTTCGACACGACTGTGATTCAGGCTGAAACGTTTGTGCCCGCGCTCGTCGACGAGTGGGAAAAGCTGAAACAGGCTGATGCCGCGCGCGCGGAGAAACTCAAAGCCGCGGTGGCAGAGCTCAGATCATGGGATCGCGTGAGCACGATAGATTCAAAGGCGATGACGCTCTTCGTTCTTTCATATGAACTCGCGAGTAGAATACGAGATACGGCGCCATGGCCGAAAATTCGCACGCTCGAAACAGTCATCACCAATTTAGAGCGAGATTGGGGTACATGGCAGGTGTCGTGGGGCGAGATCAACAGACTCCAGCGCGTGCATACAAGTGGGCTTGATCTCTTCAGCGACACTCGCCCAAGTCTGCCGGTGCCGGGCGCTGCCGGTCCACTCGGGATCATCTTCAACTTCTACAGCCGGCCGGAAAAAGGTCAGAAGCGGCGCTATGGCTACCTGGGCAACACATACGTCAGTGTGATCGAGTTTCGGCAAGAGCCGCAGGTTCGATCGTTGCTCGTCTTCGGTGAGAGCGCGGACACTGCCTCACCTCACTATCTCGATCAAGCCCGTCTTTACGCGGCGGGTGAAATGAAGCCGTCATGGTTTACGTTAGAGGAGATTAAAAAGCACACTGAGCGCTCATATAATCCGGGTGAGTCGCTGCCTAAAAAGCAAGGCAAGCTCGTTGAGTTTCGGCGCAAGGTGAACTAAAGGTCTGTTTACCTTGAAGGCATATTCAGCTTCAACCAAAGTATTCTGTTCGGAGCGCAAAAAGTTCAAGAGTTTTTAGATTCTTTCCCTTCCTTGGTCAATTAGCGCATCCTGCGGAGTGCTGCGCCAAGGAGCACAGTCGGAGCCAGCGATCCTAACCATTGAGCAGGTAGCTGGCTTGCTGCTCGCGAAAATCCGTTGTCGGAGCACGCTCTCTTTCGACGTCCGTCTCGCCATCAAACTTTGAAGGGCAACATAAACAGCTGTCTATGATTTCAGAAGACGACCGTGGGGTTAGTGCTCCCAAGTACTGCAAGAGATGCGCGGTCACACTTAAAAATTCTGAGTATTTTTGAATGTTTGGAACCGGACGAAGCGAAGTTTTTGAAAAAAAGTACAGCAACTTTACAACAACTGCTTCGAGCGCGCTTTTCAGTTTTGTCCTAAGTCTTTGAATTAATTGAGGATGTTGGTAGCGAGGGGCGGGATCGAACCGCCGACCTTGGGGTTATGAAACCGCCCCTGAAACAGTGCGCCAATTACGTTTTGGCCACATTTATTAACATTTTTCGCGGATCGCAGCCTGTCAGGAGTGCACCAGTTTACGTCTGTAACCAGCTATTTCTATTCACGACCGGTACAATTTTCCCCACACTCTTTATGCACATTAGTGCGCCAAATTAGTCCCTCCAAACACCAGTCATGCTTGTTATTGCACCAATGCGAGGGAATCAGTGACTCATTGATGTCTTGTTTGAAACTGCACGAACTATCCCATTAGACCAATCACAACTTAACTTCCGTCCAAATCGGTCGATGATCAGAGGTATTAAAGTCTCCGATACCCGTCGTCAATACTTGGCAATTGTGGAGAGCGATCCAATCCAGTTTTTCCTTGTAAATTATCGCCTTCTTGTATGTCCAGTTTTTACAGGTGAAAGGATCCGTATATCCACTCTGCGGCAGAAGGTTTTGTTTCCACCAGTTGCATTCACTCGTGTGCCAAGGTTTATCTAGTGACTGTGAAAGTTGATTGTTTCGGATAACGCGAGTGATCCAGTTTTCATGAGAGTTGAAGTCGCCCGCGATAATCGACATAGCGGTTTCAGACGTATTGCTGCGAATTCTAGTCGCTAAAGAGTTGAATTGTGAAAACCTTCCATTTATACCACCGTCTTTATCCTCAAAATGCGTCGAACAGACGATAATTGACTTGCCAAAATAGTCAAACTCAACGGCCAATGCGAACCTTGCGCCTATCCGCTTTTCACGTCGAACAACTTCCTTCTTACCCTCTGGCGCATTCACCCAATCAAAGGCAATGGGAAGCTCAATTCGGAAACACTTCTTGGGTAAGACACGTGTGAGTATTGCGTTGCCCTGAATCCCGCCGCCAGCCAGCGCCTTTGGGCGGTGCGGTGTTACGATTTCAAAAAACTCAACGCCTAAAAATCCCATCATTGAAGTTGAACGCGCGATGAGGTTTAACACGTCCTCATTCCTCGTCCTCTGATTACCCCAGTCAACCTCCTGAAGACAAGCTATGTCAGGCTTCACTTGATTGATGTATGCCGCAAGTGCATTAGGCTTAGCTCCCCGCTCGATATTCCAAGCAAGAATCTTGAGTTTATCGTGTTCCTCAATGGCGCCGAGATCTATCGATTCATTCTTCACGTAGATGCGATCTAAAGAGATTTGCTTCTGAAAATCATTTAGATCCGCTGCCGAGGTGTCCATTAGGCCTTCAAGATTCCTATGCCGTGAAAGGGGTGTCTCCAACAACCAGTTGCTTTGTCACATTTCTCAAAAAATCAATACAACGCTGGTCCACAGAAGGCCGCAGATATTGATAACTGGGAATTATGCGGAATCCGGCAAAAGTGCTTGCGGAACAATTCGTTCTAAGAAGTCCGTTTACGCTTCTCGTTGCAGGCACAGCCTTAGCAATCGTTGATCTGCTAACGATTTA